>Ga0255336_100301_pt1 | contig 94194 bp, 97 predicted proteins | sample MeOH1_35cm_T3_17_FD_189102 | JGI IMG/M metagenome (GOLD analysis project Ga0255336, IMG submission 189102) | Sandy soil microbial communities from University of British Columbia, Vancouver, Canada - MeOH1_35cm_T3_179 | ecosystem: Engineered > Artificial ecosystem > Sand microcosm > Unclassified ... | reverse complement strand
CTGCGAGAAGGCGTTGCGAATATGTTCGTCAAGGGCCTGGTTGCGCACGTCCAGCCGAGTGAGCTGATCTGCGAGCTGAACGAGGCGCGGATTCTCGTCGGGTGCCTGCGATCTGCGCAGAAGCAGAACCACGACGGCGATCAGGGTGACGATCTGGCAGGCGATCAGGGTGATCAGCATTTCGTTTTTCCTTCGCCACAGAATAGCACTGGCCGATGACCTGGCAGATCTCGGATGTGGAAAGGTCGCGAGATTGAAGGGGCCGCTTAAGGTTCGTCAATAATGAACATGTTCAAAACTATTGCAACCTCACTCTCCGTTGGTGTATCAGATAAATTGAACATGTTCGAAATTGTTGGAAGAGAGAGGTCCCATCATGAATGTCGCAGCCTGCTACTTTAGCTATCTCGCTATCAGCATTGCGCTTACCGTGTGGGTGGCGCGCACGCTTCATAAAAACGGCAGGGTCTTTCTGGTCGATGCGTTTCACGGGAATGAGCAGCTGGCCGACTCCGTGAATCATCTGCTCGTGGTCGGGTTTTATCTCATCAATATCGGCTATATCGCTCTGGCTTTGAAGACGACCGATCCACTTGCAAATCTCAGGCAGGTGATAGAGCTTGAGAGTGTGAAGATTGGAGTAGTGCTGCTCATTCTGGGCGGTATGCACTTCTTCAATATCCTTGTGTTTGCAAAGATGAGAAGCAGAGGCAGCCTTTCGAATCCTGAACCGCCTCCGCGGATAGCATGAGTTCTCAAGAATGAAGATCAAAAAGTCGGAAGAGACTCGCAACCGGATCCTTGAAGCCGCGCTGACGGTATTTCGTGAGCGTGGCTTCGAGCGTGCCACGATGCGTGAGATCGCTTCGGCGGCAGAGGTTGCGGTGGGCGCGGCCTACTACTACTTCGAGTCGAAGGACGCGATCGTCATGGCGTTCTACGAGCGGTCGCAGAGCGAGATGAGTGCGCAGATCGAGGCCGGGCTGGACAAGAGCAAAACTCTCGAGGCTCGGCTGCGGGCGATCATCTCGACGAAGTTCGAGTGCTTCGCTCCTAACCGAAAGTTGTTGGGAGCCCTTTCAGCTCATGCTGACCCGGAGCATCCCCTGTCTCCTTTCAGCAAAGAGACCGCCGCGATTCGAGAGGTGGATATCGGCTTCTTCTCTCGTGCGGTCGACGAATCGGGAGTCAAGCTTCCTGCAAATCTCAAGCCCTATCTCCCAAGACTTTTGTGGATGTATCAGATGGGCCTCATTCTCTTCTGGGTCTATGACCATAGCAAGGATCAGCGCCGAACGATGGTTCTGTACGAAAAGACACTGAAGATGCTCCTGATGACGCTGAAGATCGCAGGAACTCCATTGCTGCGTCCTTTGCATCGGCTGGCGGCAGAGCTGTTGGAGACCGTCTACGGCGAGGTTTAGTCGTCAGACAGGTATGAAGTCTCAACACCGCATATCTCACGGGGAGTCCTGAGAGGACTACGGCTCGTCTATCTCAGCAGTAGTTGAATGGGCGCGAGACCCGAAAGAGGAAGATATGCATATTGCGAGTCGGTTCAGTTCTCTGGTTTTCCTGCTTCTGGCCATCGCCTCTTCAGCTACAGCGCAGCAGAACAGCCCATTGCCGCAGCCTACGGGAAGAATTCATCTCGATGTGGTCGTCTCACCACGGTCGGGGATGCCGATGGCCGGACTTCAGCAGCAGGACTTCAAGGTGATCGACAATAAAGCCGCGCAGACGGTGACCTCGTTCGAGGAACTGGGAGGAGAGAAGGCGCCGATCGAGGTTCTGCTGGTTGTCGACGCTGTGAACGCCCCCTTTTCAACGGTTGCGACGGAGCGGGATCAGATCGAGAAATATCTGCGTGCTCATGGGGAGCATCTCGCGTATCCCACCTCGGTGGCGCTTCTTAGCGATACGGGCATGCAGTTTCAGCCCACGCCTTCTACAGATGGCAACGCACTCAGCGCGGTTCTGGACAGCTATACCGTCAGGCTTCGGACGATACGGCGCTCGACGGGAGTCTATGGGGCCGATGAGAGGCTGAATATCTCAATCAGTGCCCTGCATCAGCTTGCAGCGCGCGAAGCGGCAAGACCGGGGCGCAAGATGATCCTGTGGATCTCCCCCGGTTGGCCCCTGCTGAGTGGACCCGGCATCAGGCTGGGGACAAAGGAGCAGCAACAGGTCTTTGCCAGCATCGTGCAGCTCTCTACGGAGCTGCGCAAGGGACACATCACGCTCTATGCCCTCGACGCTCTGGGGGCGAACGAGTCGATCCTTCGAAGCCTCTACTATGAGACCTACCTGAAAGGCGTGGCTAAGCCTCAGGATGCGAACCTGGGCAATCTGGCGCTGCAGGTCATCGCTACGCAGACGGGCGGGACAGCGATGAACTCCAACGACCTGGGGCTGTTGCTGGAACGCTGCATGTCCGACACCACGGCCTACTACGAGATCACATTCGATCCGCCGCCGGCTGAACATCGTGACGAATATCACCGGGTTGAGGTGCAGGTAGCCAGGCCCGGCGTGACGGCGAGAACGCTTCAGGGCTATTACTCCGAGCCGTAAGATCTGCACATTCCCTCGATAACAAAAAAGCGCTTGCGACATCGTTCGGCCCGAAGAGCCCGTTGACTCCTTGGCATGGCGCGCAGGCTAACTGCTGTGCAGGATGCGGTCGGCGATGGCGGCGGCCTCTACCGCGGGCTGAACATCGTGGACTCGAAGGATGTGGACTCCGGCGAGGATCGCCGCTACGTTAGCGGCGGTAGTGATGTGGAGGCGCGAGTCCGTTGGCGGCGATGCACTCCAGTGAAGCCTTGTCGCCAGCGTGTGAGCCAGAAAGCTCTTGCGCGAGGCTCCGATCAGAATCGGCAGCTTTAGGCGATGAAATGCGGACAGGTCCTGGAGGAGAGGGTAATTCTCGTCCAGACGCTTGCCGAAGCCCAGACCCGGATCGATGACGATGCGGTCGCGAAGGACGCCTGCGGTCTCGGCGGCTGTGATGCCGGCCTCAAGACTGGTAAGGACGAGGGGGACAACTTCCTCCGGAGCGAGCAGCGGTAGAGCGCGCCACTCGGAGGGAGTGCCGCGCGTGTGCATCAGCACGGCTCCGCAAGCCAGCCGCGCGCAGGTGGAGGACATGGCGGTATCCCATTGGTGGCCGCTGACATCGTTGACGATCTCCGCTCCTGCCTCGACGGCATGGCGAGCTGTAGAGGCGTGAAAGGTGTCGATCGAGACGACCGCCGAGGGTCTCTCGCGAAGAAGGGCTTCGAGGACCGGCAGGATGCGGGACTGCTCTTCGTCTGGGGAGAGAGAGGTGGCTCCAGGGCGTGTGGATTCGCCACCCAGGTCGATCAAATCCGCGCCCAGGTCGAGCATTTGCAGCGCATGCTCCAGGGCACGGTGCGGGGCCTCTTCGGGAGTATAGAAGTGTCCTCCGTCGGAGAAGGAGTCCGGCGTGACGTTGAGGATGCCCATGATGCAGGTCCGCCGTCCCAGGGGCAGGGATCGGGTTCGCAGACGCCAGTCGTAGATGGGCCGTGCGGCAAAGGGCATAAATGGATTTTAGAGGGTATTCGTGAGTGAAAACGAAGGGATCGCAAGTGCGGTTCGTAGTGCTAGACTTCGCGCATATGAAGAGATCGCTGGTGGTAATGGCTTTTGCCGCGATGTGTTGCTGTGTGGCGCAGGCTCAGGGCGTGGGGTGCGACGGGCCGGTTACGGCGAAGGCCGGTCGGAGCGGGCCGTGCAGCGATCTGGCGAAGAAGATTGGCGAGGTGCTGTCAGAGCCAGCGGTCGCGAGAGCCCACTGGGGGATCGACGTGACCGCGATGGATGGATCGCCGATCTACTCCCTGAACGAGGGGCAGCTCTTTCAGCCGGCCAGCAATACGAAGATGTTTACCACGGTGACAGCGCTGGCTCTGTTGGGAGCGAATACGACATTTGAGACGAAGGTGATTGCGAAGGGGACTTACAGCGCCCCCGGCAGGCTGGTGGGAGATGTGGTGCTGGTCGGGTCCGGCGATGCGAACCTCTCGGGACGAGAGATTCCGTATGTTCCTCCGGCGATGCGGCCGCAGGTCGCTCCCGGTCAGCCGCCGCCGCCGGGACCACCCGCGCTGCGCTATCTCGAGGAGATGGCGGACCAGATTGCAAAGACAGGGCTGAAGGTCGTGAACGGCGATGTGGTTGGGGACGACACGCTTTATCCATGGGAGCCGTATCCGCAGGACTGGTCCATCGACGACTCGGTGTGGGGATATGGCGCTCCTGTCTCCGCGCTGACGATCAACGACAACCAAATGAAGGTGACCGTGACCCCGGCAGACATGCCGGGCAAGGCTGCGACGGTGACTATCGATCCGATTGCGCCTTACTACACGGTGGATGCGGCCGCGTTGACCACGGGCGCTCCAAAGAGCGGCAGTCATGTGCAGATGGAGCGTGCGCTGGGATCGAAGGTGCTTCGCATCTATGGTTCGATTGGCATGGATGCTCGTCCGGATGAGGAGGAGATCGCTATTCACGATCCCGCTGAGTATGCTGCTTCGGCGCTGAAGTCGATGCTTGAGGCACGTGGGATTCTGGTGACCGGGAGAGCTCGTGCGGAGCATCGTATCTCGAACGACGCGCAGGGATTTTTGCAGGAGTCGCGTGAGCCTATCCCGGCGGTCGATTGGACGAGGACGTATGGGAGCCCGACGAGATCGATCGTCTGTTCAAGCAAAGACTGCAGCTCGTTGCAGGCAGCCTATGAGAGTCCGCTGGCGCGACATACATCGCCGCCGTTGATCGAGGATATGGTGGTGACCAACAAGGTGAGCCAGAACCTGCATGCGGAGATGTTTCTGCACAATGTGGGCGCCGCGGTTCTGAACGATGGATCGACGGTGAATGGAGTGCGTGTCGTGCGTGCGTTTCTGACGGCACGGGTGGGGCTCGATCCCGACGATTTTGTCTTCTTCGATGGCTCCGGGCTGAGCGGACATGATCTTGTAACGCCTCGTGCGACGGCGCGTTTACTGCAGTATGCAGCCACGCAGTCATGGTTCACCGACTGGAAGCGCACTTTGCCGATTGGTGGCGAAGACGGCTCGCTGGTGGAACGTTTCGGGAAGGCGCCCTTGAAGGATCGTGTCTTTGCAAAGACGGGAACACTCAGTGAGGCGCGGGCGCTGAGCGGCTATGTGGAATGCGCCAGTGGAAGGACGGTGATCTTCTCCATCATGGTGAGCGCGCATGCTCCGGGATCGAACGCCGACCGTGTTGCGATGGACAGGATCGTCGGTCTGATCGCAGGGGCGAATTAGCTAGCTAAATAATTGATTTTAAAAGTTTTATAGCTCCATCAGGGCATTTAGAATAAATAGATGAAGATGGAGTTTCGAAGCGAGCGGCCGATCCAGCTTCCGCGGGATTGGCGGTCGCGAGGATGAGTGCAAATACTGTCGAGATTCTGGCTGTGATCTTTTTCGCGACCTTTATCCGTTCAGCGTTCGGATTCGGTGAAGCTCTTGTCGCCGTCCCGCTTCTTGCTCTTTATCTTCCTCTCAAAGTAGCCGCACCGTTGGCTGTGCTTGTCTCCATCACGATCGCGGCCGTGGTCGTAGCCCAGGACTGGCGCAGAATTCATCTTCGAAGTGCAGGGTGGCTCTTTGCTTCGACTCTGTTAGGCATTCCGGCCGGGTTGCTCCTTTTAACCAGCACTCACCAGAAGGCGGTCAAGATTGCACTCGCAATCTTCATTCTGATCTTTTCTCTGTACTCATTGATCGGACGCAGGCCACCGGAACTGAAGACAGACAATCCCGGCTGGCTGATTACCTGCGGATTCTGTGCAGGCGTATTGGGGGGAGCCTATGGCATGAATGGTCCGCCTCTGGTTATCTACGGAGCCATGCGCCGGTGGTCGGCACAGCACTTTCGCGCAACCCTGCAAGGCTATTTTCTTCCGGCAAGTATCGTTGGGATGGCGGGCTACTGGGCAGCGGGGCTGTGGGTTCGTGCTGTTACGCACTACTTTCTGCTATGTCTCCCGATCCTGTGGCCTGCTGTCTGGTTGGGCCGGGTAGTCAATCACCGCTTACAGGGCGACAGCTTTCTTCGCTACGTCTATCTGGGGTTGATGGGGATAGCGGTGTTGCTTCTGATGCAGTCCACGCACGGGTAGGATGAGAGAATAAAAGTGATGAAGCGAATCTGTTTTCTGCTGGTAGCCTGCACGCTGGCCGGATGTAAGTCCATTCCTCCGCCGACTCCTCTGGAGCAGTTGAATCCGCAGCAGATGCGGGGACACGCCGTATTTCAGGCGCATTGCCTGGTCTGCCATAGCGACCGGACAAACACTCCGCTGACCGGCCCGGCCCTGGCTGGAATCTTTAAGAAACAGTATCTGCCGAGCGGAGCGTCTGCCACCGATGAGCGTGTCTCGGCGACGATTCTTCATGGAAGGAACATGATGCCCGCACAGGCCAACGTGATCGATCAGCAGGATCTCGACGACCTTCTGGCTTACCTGCACACCCTATGAACGATCCGAACGAGGTAAGAAAACTTCAGGCAAAGGCCGGGGGCATGCTTCCCGGCATCGCTGGAATCTGCATGTACATGCTGGTTATGACGACGGTGAATGCCTTTGCCGCGCTGCGCGGAAACTTCGGTCAGGGCAGGGGCAAGTATGGCGTACTTGTGATCTGCACTCTGCTTGCGACGGGAGTCTTCGGCCTGCTGCGGATGCGGCGATGGGGATGGGCGCTGGTGCTGGCCGGATGCCTGACGCTGTTCCTGGGCAACGTGATGTACTTCCGGCAGACACATGCAGCTCCTTTTGTAGTGCAGGGGCTGTTTGCCCTGATGTTTTTTCTGTATCTGGTCCGGCCCGAGGTCAGGGAACGGCTGCGCTGATGGCGAAGAGAAACTCTGCAGTGCTGTTGATCACCTGTCCGGATCAGAAGGGTCTGGTCGCTACCGTCTCCGGCGAGCTGTACCGCTTCGGGGCGAACATCACGCACGCCGACCAGCACCAGGACCATGAGGAAGGCCTCTTCTTCATGCGTGTGGAATGGCTTCTGGATGACTTCGACCTCGCCGGATTCCGTGTGGCCTTTCAGGCGATTGCCGAACGTTTCCGCATGACCTGGCAACTCACGCTGAGCACAGAGCGTCCGCGTGTTGCCATCCTCGTCTCCCAGCATCTGCACTGCCTTGCCGATCTCCTGCAACGACACCAGCTCGAGGAGCTCGAGTGCGATATCCCGCTGATCATCAGCAACCATACCGACGGTGAATCGCTGGCGCAGTTTCATGGAATCGACTTCCGCGTGATCGAGTCCTCCGCCGCGAACCGGGCCGAGGCGGAAGAGAAGCAGCTTGCCCTGCTGCGCGAGGCGAACGTCGAGCTGATCGTGCTGGCGCGATACATGCAGATCCTGACGCCGAAGTTCGTCGAGCAGTATCCCTTCGGCATCATCAACGTGCATCACTCGTTTCTGCCTGCGTTCATCGGGGCACGGCCTTATCACGCTGCCTTTCGGCGTGGCGTGAAGCTGATCGGAGCTACGAGCCACTACGTCACGGCGGAGCTGGACGACGGCCCCATCATCGAGCAGGACGTCGCCCGCATCTCACACCGTGATCAGGTGCAGGACCTCATCGCCCGCGGCCGCGACCTCGAGCGGCTGGTGCTGTCGCGTGCCGTGCGCTGGCATCTTGACCGCCGCATCGTCTCTTACAGAAACAAGACCGTAATCTTCGATTAAGCTGTTGAGGCATCGAAGGAGCGAGCTGCATGGTGAGTCGAAGGGTCTTCGGAAGACTGGCAGCATCTACGTTTCTTGCGGCTCATGCTCCGCAGAGCTGGGCTCAACCCTCCACGAAGCTGGACCAGCGCTTCTCTGTGATGATCTGGACGCTGAAGCAGCGTGGCAGCTTCGAGGAGAACCTGGAGCGAGTGGCGCGGGCTGGATACAGCCACGTCGAGCTGGTCGGGGAGTTCCTCAAGTGGAGCGAAGCCGAGACCAGCCGCATGATGGCACGCATGGACGCGCTCGGAATCTCGGTCGATGCCACCTCGGGGCTTGCCGCTGGTTTTGCCGATCCTGCTGAGGCAGCAACCTATCCGGCGAAGCTGAGGGAGTTCGTGCAGGCGGCGCACCGCGTGCGATGCAAGAAGCTGATCCTGCTCTCCGGTAAGCGCGTCCCCGGCATGAGCGAACAGGAGCAGCAGCAGGTCGCCATCGAGACCCTGAAGCGAGCTGCCGATGTTCTGGAGCAGACCGGAACAGAGGTTCTGCTGGAGCCGATCGACCGGCTGGAGAATCCGCCCATCTGGATGGATACCGTCGAGCAGGCCTTCGCCATCGCGCAGGCAGTGGGAAGCCCGAGGATCAAGGTTCTGTACGACCTTTACCATGAGCAGCGAACGCACGGAAACCTGATTGAGAAGCTTGAAAAGAACATCGCCGCGGTGGGGTTGATCCACATCGCAGACGTACCGGGCCGCTACGAGCCCGGTACCGGCGAGATGAACTACGGCAACATCTACCGCAAACTGGGCGAACTGAAGTACGAGGGAATGATCGCGATGGAGTTCTACCCGACCGGCGATATCGTCGAGATGTTGCGGGGTGCGCGCCTCGAAGCCAGCCAGGGAATGCGGCAGGGGATACAATTAAAGGGATGACCCCGACCGCCGAGCTGGTCCAGATCGACCTTACGCCTCGCAAGCCCGCGCCCAAGCCGGCATGGCTGAAGGCGAAGGCCCCGATGGGCGAGACCTTCCACAGCCTGAAGAAGATGGCGCGCGATCTGAACCTGCACACCGTCTGCGAGAGCGCCCACTGCCCCAACATCGGCGAGTGCTGGAACCAGAAGGCCGCGACCTTCATGATGCTCGGCAACCTGTGCACGAGGCGCTGCGGGTTCTGCGCGGTGCCGAAGGGCAAGCCTGAGCCGATCGATCTCGACGAGCCGCGCCGTGTGGCCTATGCGGTGGCACAGCTTGGTCTGAACCATGCGGTCATCACCAGCGTGAATCGCGACGACGACAACATCGGCGCGGCGCAGGCCTTCGTGAAGGTAGTTGAGGAGATTCGTCTGCAGGCTCCCGGCTGCCGCGTTGAGATTCTTACGCCGGACTTTCAGGGCAATGAGGAGTCTCTGCGGATGGTCGTCGCCGCACGGCCTGAGATCCTGAACCACAACATCGAGACGGTGCCGCGGCTCTATCGTGTGGCGAAGTCCGGTGGGCGATACGAGCGCTCGCTGCGCTTTCTCGAGCACGCCAAGGAGATCGCTGCCGAGACCGGGGAAGAGATTGTTACCAAGACCGGCATCATCGTCGGCATGGGCGAGGAGATGCACGAGTTGCTCGACGTCTTCCGCGACCTCTCTGCCCGCCGTGTCGACATCCTCACCATCGGCCAGTACCTGCGGCCCTCGCGCGATCACCTTCCGATGACGCGCTACTACACGCCCGAGGAGTTTGCCTTCCTGAAGCACGAGGCGCTCGGCATGGGCTTCAAGCATGTGGAGTCCGGCCCGCTCGTGCGCTCGAGCTATCACGCGCAGGAGCAGGCAGAGTCTACCGGACTGGCATAGGATGAACCGGACTCAGGCGATCTCTGGTGCTTCGCTCTGTTCCTCTTGTTTTGTGGACCTGAGAGATCTGCTTCTCGTCGCCAGAGGTTCTGGGCCGAAGCAATGAACTATGAGCCGGGGACGACGGCAGCTACGGAGTTTGACGGATCTACGGCGGAACCGGAAGGTTCCCCATCCGAGGCCGACTCGGCCTCAGCGCGAAGCGATCTGGGACGCTCACTCTCGCTGAACTCGATGCCTTCATCGATCATCAGTTGCGCTTTGCGGACTAACAGATTCCGCTTGGCGGATAATTTGTCCACGGAGGCATTCCGTTCCGCCTCCGTGGCGAAGGTTTCAAACTTTTGCAGATGCGCCAGTTTACGATCGAAGAGACCGATCTCCTCGTGCAGCGATTTCAGCTGATATTTTCCGGACGGAAGTGCGCGCATAAGATCCTCCTGGAATCTCTGCCTAATGCAGCATCGAGCGTAGTCAAAATCTCCAGAAGATAGAAAAGAGCGGCCCAAGGCACGCCCTTTCCAATAAGTGTCTATCCTGCTTAGATAGCCTGGACGTTCTCAGCCTGCCAGCCCTTGGGGCCCTTGACGACGTTGAACTGAACAGCCTGGCCTTCCTGAAGCGAGCGGAAGCCGCCGTTGCTCTGAATAGCCGAGAAATGGACGAAAACATCCTCTCCGCTGTTACGGCTCAGAAAGCCAAAGCCCTTCGCATCGTTGAACCACTTTACAATTCCCTGTTCCATGAACTTATTCCCTTTTACTGCCTAATGTACCGCTGAACGCAATGTGGATTGTTTGTAGGAGCGGGGCAGCTAGAACAAGCAAGAACCAGATCGGATTCGACGATCAGATACCATTCTAGCAGCTTCGGGAGCCTTATTCTCGGGATTCGGAGCCGAAATCCACGCGCTGCGCAGCCGGTTCAGAGGCGAACAGCCGCTTATTGCACCATTACTTGTGCGGAGTTGCCGACTGGAAGAGGTATACGCCGAGCACGGTAATCAGCGGTTCGATAGGGTGGCGAAAGCGCGCGTGAACCGTAACCAGATAGTAAGGAAGCGGAAGCAGCAGGAACGCCCAGGCGAAGAGCCATGCCCCCGGAATATGTTCTTTAAGGGCCAGAGCCAGCCCCAGAAGTCCGGCCAGGCTGATGAAGCCAAAGTTGATGAGCCGGGGCAGTTCGAGCTGCCAGCGAACATCCGAAGGAACCCCGGCCCAGAACAAGTAGCCGCGTTTCAAGGAGTTGGCGATGAACCGGCCGCGATCGGCATGAATGGTGGCTCGAGCCAGCTCGCCTCGCATGGCGGCGTACCGGACCTCACCCATCTGGGCGTAGAGGCGAAGCTGATCGGTGGACTGGCTCGGATGGTCGTACTCCATCAGCAGCCCTCGCGCCCCCGGACCGTTGCCAAGGGCCTCTTCGACGCCCAGATTCCCCCGAATGGGGATGAAGCGGTGGAAGACGGCATAGTTGCGCATCTCCCACGGTGCGAGGCAGGCGATAAAGATAATCGCAGCCAGTATCGGATCGCGCAGCGACTGTGGCCCCTTCCACGTGCCGGCAAGAATCCAGAGACCGCAGACCGGAAGGAAGAGCAGAAGGCTGGAGTTGGACAGCGCGATCATTCCCCAGAGCAGGCCGAAGACGATCCAGCCGGCCGTCTGATTCGGTAAGGCTCCCGGAGAAGTGCTGCCTCTATTGATGCCGCGCATGCGAAGCGCGAGGAGGATGACCCAGGCGAAGAGGCAGGTCGTCAGCGACATCTCCCAGAACCAGCGCACGGAGTATTGCATGGCTGCCGGATACAGCGCCCAGATCCATCCTGCCCAGACGGCGTTCGCCCGCGAGAAGCAACGTCGTCCTATCTCCCATACTGCCGCTGCGGTGGCTGCCGAGAACAGGCTGTTGACCACCAGCGCGATCCATGCGGAGAGGGCAGTGTAGATGCCGAAGATCTTGAAGATGGCCGCCAGCAACAGGGGATAGAGGGGGGGGAGCCATGCCGTCGGCCCGGTATTTCCGCGAAAAGGGCTGGAATAGCCGTGTCCGGTGACGAGCGATCGGGCGATGCGTCCTGCCTCCCACCCGAAGGGAAAGTGGTCGTCGTAGGAGTGCACGCGGTAGGTATGGGCCAGGGTGATGTACAGGACGCGGACCAGGAACGCCGCCCAGAAGAGGCGCCACGGTGCTCGAGGGTCGCCTTCGGCGCGGGCGTCTTCCGCTTTCATCCACGTCGAGAGGCGTTGAAGCATCGTGATTTGATTTTAGCTTCCCTCCCGGCGATGATCGCTGAAACATTCTTTTGTCTGTGAGGAAGATACATCGATGAGCTCGGCCGTTCGGATCAAGGTAAAGAAGCTGGTTGCTGGGGCGCAGCTCCCACGCTATGCGCATACAGGGGAGTACGGCGATCTGGCGGCCGATCTTTACGCCTCCGAGGGGCTGATTCTCGAGCCCGGTTCCACAGTAGCGGTTCCAACCGGCATCGCGATGGAGTTTCCCTCGACCCACGGTGCCCTTGTCGAAGACCGCTCCGGGCTGGCCCTGAAGGGGGTGACCACGCTGGCAGGTGTGATCGATCCCGGCTATCGCGGCGAGATTCGCGTGGTGGTGACGAACCTGGGAGTGGTGGCTATCGAGATCAAGCCGGGAGACCGGATCGCGCAGTTGAGGATCGTGCAGCGTATCGAAGCCGAGTTCTCCGAGGTCGAAGAACTGGGCGAGGCCACGCGCGGCGCTGGAGGCTTCGGCAGCACCGGCGTTTAGAAGTCGTTGCTGTGGGGTCTCTTATCTGAAACGTGTGCGGTGCCTCTATGTGCCTGCATTGCGGGTTCTCTGCATCGGTGCATAAACCAGCAGAGAGCCCTCATGTCACGTACAATTAACCTTGCGAGCCATGGCCAATTTGCAAGCGGAACAGCCTACAGCGGTACCCTCTCCAGCGACCATCACCCCGGAGCTGCTGAAGCAGCACAGCATCACCCCGGACGAGTACAAGCGGATCGAAGAGGCGCTTGGCCGTACCCCCAGCCTGACGGAGCTGGGTATTTTTTCGGTCATGTGGTCGGAGCACTGCTCTTATAAGTCTTCACGCGTACACCTGAAGCGCCTGCCCACAAAGGGCACCCGCACCTCCGGCCCCGGAAGCGTCGTGCAGGGACCCGGCGAGAACGCCGGCATCATCGACGTGGGCGACGGCTGGGCCTGCGCCTTCAAGATCGAAAGCCACAACCACCCCAGCTACATCGAGCCCTATCAGGGTGCAGCTACAGGAGTTGGGGGGATTCTAAGAGACATCTTCACCATGAACGCCCGCCCACTGGCCGTGATGGACTCGTTGCGTTTCGGTCCGCTCGACGAGGCTGAGCCCGACGAAGCTCTGCGGCGCAAGAACCATCAGGTCGTCACCGGCGTCGTCCACGGCGTAGCGGGATACGGCAACTGCTTCGGCGTACCGAACCTCGGTGGCGAGACGCGTTTCGAACCCTGTTACTCCGGCAACCCTCTGTTGAATGCCTTCGCGCTCGGCCTGGTGAAGACTGACGAGATCTTCTACGCGAAGGCTGTTGGTGTAGGAAACCCGGTTATCTATGTAGGCGCGAAGACAGGCCGGGACGGCATTCACGGCGCCACCATGGCGTCGGAAGAGTTTACCGAGGGCTCCGAGCAGAAGCGCCCCAACGTCCAGATGGGCGATCCCTTCATGGAGAAGCTCCTCCTCGAGGCCTGCATCGAAGCTATGGCTACGGGTGCCGTCCTCGGCATTCAGGACATGGGCGCGGCGGGCCTTACCTGCTCCACCTGCGAGATGGGCGCGCGCGGAGGCCTCGGCCTGACGGTCGAGCTCGACCGCGTTCCGCAGCGCGAGACCGGCATGACCAGCTACGAGATCATGCTGTCGGAGTCGCAGGAGCGCATGCTTCTGGTCGCCGACAAGGAGCGCGCCGTCGAGGTGCTCGACGTCTTCTCGAAGTGGGGGCTCGACGCCTCCATCGTGGGCGAGGTCACCGCCGAGCCGCACATGCGCATCACCCAGCGCGGCGTGCTTGTCGCAGATATTCCCAACCAGTCACTGACGGACGACGCCCCGGTCTATCACCGCCCCGTCGGCACCTGGAAGGCTCCGGTTCCGCTCGATCCTCCGGCGCACGTCCTCGAAGAGTTGAAGAAGCCGCGCGACTACACCGCCGATCTCAAGAAGCTTCTGGCCAGCGCCAACATCTGCGACAAGCGCTGGGTCTTCGAGCAGTACGACTCGATGGTCCAGACCAACACCGTGCAGGGCCCCGGCGGCGAAGCCGGTGTGATGCGCATCAAGGGCACAGGCGTGAAGGGCTCGGTGCTGTCGCCCACCGAAGACACCGAGAAGCCCTACGCGGCGCACGAGCGCGGACTTGCGATGGCGCTGGCGGGCAATGGCCGCTGGACGTATCTCGACCCGGAACTGGGAGCGATGCACGCTGTGGCCGAGGCCGCCCGCAAGGTCGCCTGTACCGGCGCGACCCCTGTGGCCGCGACCAACTGTCTGAACTTCGGCAATCCGGAGAAGCCGGAGATCATGGCGCAGCTTTCCGCCGCCATCGACGGCATCTCCGAAGCCTGTACCGCCCTTGGAACTCCGATCACCGGAGGCAACGTCTCGCTCTACAACGAGACCAAGGGTGTGGGGATTTATCCGACCCCGGTTCTGGGGATTGTCGGAATTATTGATGATGTGACGAAGGCCGTGCCCTCTGACTTTGCCAATGCAGGAGACGTGCTCCTGCTGGTTGAGAACGGAAGCGCAGCCGGAGACTCGGCCTTGCAGGAATTTGGCTCCTCGGAGTACGCAAAAGTTGTGCTGAATGAGTTGTGGGGAACACCGCCAACTTCGCACACGCGATTCCTCGAGCCCTTGGCTGAGTTGAATAAACTTCTCACACGGGCTTCTCAGGAGGGCTTGCTCACAGCAGCTCGTGACCTGTCCGACAGCCTTGCCGTTGAGCTGGTTGAAGGTTGCTTTGCGAAAAGTCTTGGGGTTGATGTGGAACTGATTGGCTCTCCCGTAACCGATCCGATTCATCGTTTCTTTGGTGAGCATGCAAATCGCGTTCTGCTTGCATGCAGTCCAGAGAACGTGGCCCACGTCGAGCAACTGTTCAGTGGCGGTTTGGCTCCGTCGGGTAAGGTAAGTATTCCCTCTGCTCGTAAGATCGGCGTCGTCACAGATGGAGCTATTCGCATTACAGCACCTCTCTACTCTCTCGCCGAAGGCACAGACAACCGCTACAAGAAAACAGGCGAGGTTGCGAAGATCGAAGCGCATGTCTCGGAACTGAAGGCGGCATGGTCCGGCGCTCTTGAATCACAGATCGCAGAAGAGGTGGTGACGGCATGAACAGCAAAATCACCGCTCTTGAAGAAGACGTAATGGAAGACATGCAGGACGACGCGACTCCCTTCGACAAGCTGCGCGAAGAGTGCGGCGTGATGGCCATCTACAACCATCCCGACGCTGCGCGCATGACCTACTGGGGTCTCTACTCGCTGCAGCATCGCGGACAGGAGTCCGCAGGCATCGCCTCAGCCGACGGCCAAAACGTTAACGACATCAAGGGCATGGGCCTGGTCTCTGAGATCTTCACCGACGAGGTCCTTAGCAAACTCCCCGGCCACATGGCCATCGGCCACACGCGCTACTCCACCACCGGCGACTCCGCGCTGCTGAACGCGCAGCCCATCTCGGTCGAGAGTACCCGCGGCCTCATTGCCATCGCGCACAACGGCAACCTCGTCAACCTCGGCAACTCCCGCGAGCGCCTCGAGCGCGACGGCGCGGTCTTCCAGACCACCTCCGACTCCGAGATCATCATCCAGCTCATCGCACACTCCAGGGCCTCCACGCTGGTCGACTGCATCGCCGACTCGCTCTCGCAGGTCGATGGAGCCTTCTCCATCGTGATGATGACGCGCAACCGCATCTTCGCCGCACGCGACCCGCACGGCTTCCGTCCGCTCTCGATGGGCCGCATCCCCGGCGTCGACGGCGCTCCCGACACCTTCGTCTTCGCCTCCGAGACCTGCGCCTTCGACCTTCTGCACGCCAAGTACGAGCGCGACGTGAAGCCCGGCGAGCTGGTCATGGTCTCCGAAGACGGCGTCACCAGCCGCTACTTCGACACCAAGACTCCGCAGGCAAGCTGCATCTTCGAGCATGTCTACTTCGCCCGTCCCGACTCCCGCATCTACGGCCGCTGGGTGCAGAGGAGCCGCGAGGAGATGGGCCGCCAACTCGCTCGCGAATCCCATGTCGACGCTGACCTCGTCGTTCCGGTGCCGGACTCCGGTGTGACTGCCGCGCTCGGCTATGCCACCGAATCAGGAATCCCGTTCAACCTTGGCCTCATTCGCAATCACTACGTCGGCCGTACCTTCATCCAGCCGGAACAGCGTGTTCGCGACTTTGGCGTCCGCATGAAGCTCAATCCGGTACGTTCGCTGCTTGAAGGCAAGCGCGTCATCCTGATCGACGATTCCATCATTCGCGGGACCACCTCGCGCAAGATCGTCCGCATGGTGCGGGCTGCAGGAGCGACAGAGGTGCACCTGCGCATCTCGTGTCCTCCCACCATCTCGCCCTGTTTCTATGGTGTCGACACGCCCAGCAAGAAAGACCTCATCGCAGCTAACCAGTCCATTGCGGAGATCTGTCAGTACATCGAGGCCGACTCCCTGGCCTATCTCTCGCTTGTCGGTCTTACTCACGCCTGCACCACGGGTGAGCCCGCCGAGGGTCTCTCGCCCGGCGACTTCTGCACCGCCTGCTATACCGGCGACTATCCCACGCAATGGGTCGACGTCAGCGACATCCTTCCGGCTACGACTTCTGTAGGCTAGGTTGTAGCCAGTTTGCCATGTTGTATCGGCTCGTCATTCTGAGCGAAGCGAAGAATCCCTGTATTTTTTGCAGGATGCCAAACGCGCCATCGTCGGCGCGAAAAAAGGTCTCCGGCGAAACTAGGTAAGCTTCACGCTGTTCAGATAATCGAAGTCCACCTTCATGCTCTCGAAGACCGGAAGCGTGGTCTCGTCCTGATCGAGCAGCGTGAGATGAACTCCCTGCGCGCGAGCCTGTGAGATCAGCTTCTGCCAGGGAATGCTGCCCTTGCCCAGCTCGATGATGTGCTGTTCGTTGTCCGGAGCATAGTTGACCGGCGAGTTGGCAACGCGGTCCTTCAGATGGATCAGCACCAGCCGGTTGGCGTGTTTCTTCATCATGGCTGAAGGGTCCTGTCCCGCCTGCGCCAGCCAGTACAGATCGAACTCCAGCTTCACCAGTGCGGGATCGGTGTTCTTCATCAATACATCGAAGCCCGTAGTGCCGTTCATCTGTTTGAATTCGTAGTTGTGATTGTGGAAGGCGAACTGCATTCCCGCATCGCGCACCTGCTTGCCCCACTTGTTGAAGTTCGCCGCGGCTTCATGAAATCCCTCAGGGGTGTCCCATAGCTTTTTCGGCATCATGGGGCAGACCATGTACTTCAGCCCAAGCTGGCGTCCATAGTCGATCTTCGACTCGAAGTCGTCGTAGTTGAAGTGCGCAGAATCGGAGGCCAGGCCGGAGTCCTTCACGATGCTGCGAAGCTCCGTGGCGGAGTGATTGTAGGCGATGGGGTAAAGCTCGACCTGGCTGAAGCCGATCTGGTGGATGCGCTTGAGCACTCCGGGCAGATCCTTCGGAGCCTCATGGCGCACCATGAACAGCTGCACTCCATAGGCCATGCCGTCGTGGTTTCCGGCGAAGGCATTCGAGGCGCGTAGGGTGCATCCGGCTGCGGCGGCCATGGCGGAGAGGCGGAGAAACTCGCGGCGATTCGTCATCATTGCTTTGCCTGAGGCTTCCTGTCCGGTTAGTAGACTTCCTGCTCGGTGGGGTGCTTCGCGGTGAACTCAGAGCAGCAGGGCTTTTCACGTGGAGTGAACTCCATCAGCTCCACGCGCGTCAGGTCGGGGTCGTACATGTTGAGTTGAACCTTGCCGTCGCGCCCGGTCTTCGATGCGCTGGGGCCGCACTCGGGGCCATCGCAGTGGTTGCTCTTCAGTGTCGCGAAGGCGTCGCTCATGTTCACCACACCGAGCGACATATGATCCATCACGCCGATTTGCTTCAGCGTGGCATCGGGGCGGATGTTCAGCATGTACTCCAGCCAGTCGGAGCCGTCGGGGACCTGCTGGCTGACCCAGCTGGTGACGGTGTCGTTCGGGCCTCCGTGCCAGTAGGGGCGGAAGCCGAGGAGGTCGCGGTAGAAGGTATCCTCCTTCGCGCGGTCCTTGACGACGAGACCGGCGTGGATCATGTGGCGCGAGATGGCTCCGGCAGGGGCCTTTGCCGAGGAGGGCTTCGTCTGCTGCACGAAGAAGATCAGGTTGCCCTCGGGGTCGCGCACGCTGAACTTGCCGTTCTTCAGAGGATCGACGATGGCGACCGAGTGGGCCTTCAGGTAGCTCTCAAGCTGTTTGGCGTTCCGGGTCGTAAATCCGACGGCTTCGAGGCGCGTGGGAGGAGCGGGTGACGGGAGAGGCTTCACCTCGATCCACTGCAGGCCGTTGACATCGTAGCGGGTGACGTCGCCCTCTTTGCGAGGGGCGTATCCCAGGGTCGTGCCGTAGAACTTCGCTGATGCTGCGGCATCGCTCGCATAGACACGAACGAAGGCAATTCCTGTGATGGCAGGACGCTGCTGCGACCATGCAAGGGGAACTGTTGCCGCGAGAAGAGCGACTGCAAGTGTTTTTTTCATCGAGCGCCACTCTATCTGGGTGGTGGCGCGAAGTCAATCGAACCGAGGTGTCCGGCAAAGACGAAAAGCCCTGCCGAAGCAGGGCTTATTCAAAAGCAGGAAAAGAGTTACGCGGTTGCGATGGGATCGATCGAGACGAAGCGGCCATGCTGGCCACGGTCCTGGAAGCGGACCACGCCGTCGATCTTGGCGAACAGGGTGTCGTCCTTGCCGCGGCCAACGTTCGTGCCGGGCTTCAGCGGGGTTCCACGCTGGCGAACCAGGATGGAGCCGCCGGTGACCGTCTGGCCGCCGAAGCGCTTTACGCCAAGCCGCTGCGCGTTTGAATCGCGTCCGTTTTTGGAAGAACCTAGACCTTTTTTATGTGCCATTTCGATTGCCTCATTTCGCGCCGCTTATCAGCGTAGCGCTTGAAATCTAAACCTTGTATTCGCGCCCTGAAGAAGCGTTATTTGAGCGACTTGCCGTTGACGAGGATCTCGTTAATCTTGACCTCGACGTAGTTCTGGCGGTGGCCCTGCATCTTCTTGTACTGCTTCTTGCGCTTCAGCTTGAAGACGAGAATCTTGTCGCCACGGCCCTCGCCGACGACCGATGCGGTCACCTTGGCGCCGTTCAGGTCTCCCTCGAACTTGCCCTCTTCGCCCGAAACGGCGAGGACGTCGGAGAACTCGACGGCTCCGTTCTCGTGAGCGGTGGTCTCGATCTTCAGGGTGTCGCCGGGAGCGACCCGATATTGCTTGCCGCCGGTGCGGATGACTGCGTACATGGCTGAAACCTCTAAGCGCGCGCTCATGGGAGCGCCGACCGCTTCCTTATGGATTGTGCTGCATGGGGCGCTTGCAGGAGTGGTGCATCAAGTAGACTCGCCTGAACCTGTGACTCTTACCGGTTCAAACCTGTCGTCCCCGACGTTGAGATACTGACGTTGAGACACACTGGCTGCAGCGCCAAACTTAATGAGTTTACCGTGTTAGTGACAGAGGGTCAAGCGCTATGGACCGGCGGTCTCCATTCTCCGGTCTGAGGGTGAGCGAAGCAGCTACGGGCTTTGCCTCTGGATGAGAGTCGGTCAGGGCCCGGTGGGCGGCTCGCAACAGGGTGGCGGAGCCGTCATCCTCCCCCAGCTCCCAGATCATCAGGCCGCCAAGTCCCTGGTCGCGGGCGAAGTTTGCCTTGTGGGCGACCGAGACGGGGTCCTCGTAGGTCCAGAAGGCGTCGCCGTCGAACAGCCACGGAGCCTGGGAGAGGGGATCGCGGTAGACGGTGGAGTGCTCGATCAGGCCCTGGATATAACGATAGGGGCGGTCGCCTCGGATCCCCTGTCCCTCCTGATAAAGACCATTGGCGTCTTCGGGGACCTGGTGCCACCCATAGGCGTAGAACGGAACTCCCATCAACAGCTTGGCGATGGGGACCCCCGCGGTGTTCCAGGAGGAGATGGACCGGGACACCGTGCCTCCGTGAAACTCGGGAGGCGCGGAGAGGGGAGCGAGAAATCCAGTGGTATCGCTCCAGGGGCCGATGAAGTCGTACGTCATCAGGCCCACCTGATCGACCAGCGCGGCAACAGCAGCAACGTCGGTTCCGGGATACATGCGCGGTGTATGGCCGACCGCGATCGTGAGCTTCAGGCCGGGATGTACTGCGTCCATCTGGCGGCGAAACTCGCGCAGAAGAGCCTGAAAGTTGGCTGCGTCGGGCTCGCGCGGAAACTCCCAGTCGAGATCGATGCCGTCGAAGAGCCCGGATACTTCGAGGCCGGGGGCGAGGTGGCCTTTCAGGAACGTGTCGACGCAGGAGGCAACGAAGGCCTCGCGGTGCTCCGGCTGGGCGTCGTAGGCGAAGTCGGAGGCATGGCCCTCGAGAGAGATCAGCACGCGCAGGTTCGGATACTTACGCTTAAGCAGCTGAAGCTGGTGCAGATGGCCGCGAAAGGGCTGCGCCGGAGAGTCGGCGACACCGTTGACGCTCTGCTGGGCGGTGAAGGTGAAGTTGAGGTCGGCGTTGGGATCGGCGACCGAGCAGCGGCCGTTGGTTACGAATCCCTGGGCGTAGTTGATCTGGTCGACGAGTGGAGGCCCACCGCCTGGCGAGATGAGATTTTTTACGAGATAGGGCTCATCGTCATACAGCCCCCATTGCGGAAAGTAACCGACGAGGGCCGGTCGTGGCGCTGGAGAGAAGGCCGTCTTCTGTCCGAAGGCCGCCGGAAGAGCGCACAGCACAAGGCCAAGGCAGAGGACGAAGCGAAGGGAGAGCGCACGCCGCATATCTGAAAGACGCACCGGAGACCGATTGGATGCAGGATGGTAGCTGCAAATAGCGGAATTTCGCGGATCTGTAACGGGAGCATCGCGGTTACTCTGTCTTGCCTTCAAGCCACCGCCCTTCACTGTCATTCCGACCGAAGCGCAGCGAAGTGGAGGAATCTGCGTTCTTCTGGCGGGGACGAAGAGGTTGATACGCCCTGAAGAGCCGCAGCCCGGCGGAAGACATCTGCTTGGTAAAATCGTGACAACCATGTCCACTGCCACTGCGCTCTCGCCTGAGATTCTTGCCAAGTACCAGCCCGTGATCGGGCTCGAGGTTCACGTTCAGCTCCTTACGGAGACCAAGGCGTTCTGCGGGTGTGTGAACCAGTATGGCGGCGAGCCGAATACCCACGTCTGCCCCACCTGTCTCGGATTGCCGGGAGCGCTGCCTGTGCTCAACCGCAAGGCGGTGGAGTATGCCGTGCTGGCCTCGAAGGCGATCAACTGCGAGATTCGCGAGACGAGCATCTTTGCCCGTAAGAACTACTTCTATCCCGATTCGCCCAAGGGCTACCAGATCTCGCAGTTCGACAAGCCGATTGCCGAGAACGGATGGATCGAGGTTCCGGCGTTCGACGAGAGCGGAGCGCCCATCACCAAGCGCATCGGCGTGACGCGCCTGCACATGGAAGAGGACGCGGGCAAGAGCGTTCACGATGGCTTTGCCGATTCGATCAACCGCACCTACATCGACCTGAACCGCTGCGGCACGCCGCTGGTCGAGATCGTCAGCGAGCCCGATCTGCGCACGCCCGACGAGGTCTTCGAGTACCTCACGAAGCTGAAGGAGATTCTGCTCTACACCGGCGTGAGCGACTGCAACATGGAAGAGGGTTCGCTGCGTTGCGACGCGAACGTCAGCGTGATGCTGAAGGGCGCGAAGCAGTTCGGCACCAAGGCCGAGGTGAAGAACGTCAACAGCTTCCGCTACATTCGCGCCGCAGTGGAGTACGAGATCGAGCGTCAGATTGGCGTGATCGAAGAGGGCGGGCGCGTGGTGCAGGAGTCACGTTTGTGGAACAGCGGCGAGGGTCGTACTTACTCGATGCGCTCCAAAGAACAGGCGCACGACTACCGCTACTTCCCGGAGCCGGATCTTCCGCCGCTCATCGTCGGTGCTGAGTGGCAGGCCGAGATTTTGAAGAACATGCCGGAGCTTCCTGAGATACGTCGCGCGCGCATGATCGCCGAGTACGGTCTCAACGATCAGGACGCCGCGACGATCACGGCGACACGCGACTTCGCGGATCGCTTCGAGACGGCGGCGAAGAAGGCGAAGTCTCCCAAGCGCGTGGCGTCGATTCTGCTCTCTGAGATCACGATGCGTCTGCGCGCGGCCGAGCTGAGCGACGAGCAGTCCCCTGTCTCGCTCGACGGCATCGTGGTTGCCGCCGATCTGATGGAGGCGGGAACGATCAGTTCCAAGCAGCTGAAGCAGCTGCTGGATGCAAGCTTTAGCGAGAGCAAGGACTTCCCGGAGATCTACGAGCGCGACAAGCCGCAGCAGATCTCCGACGCGAGTGCGATCGAGCAGATGATCGACGAGGTGATCGCGGCGAATCCGAAGCAGGTGGAGCAGTATCGCGGAGGAAAGAAGACAGTCTCGGCGTTCTTCGTCGGACAGGTGATGCGGCTGTCGAAGGGACAGGCGAATCCCGCGCTGCTCAATGAGCTGGTAGTGAAGAAGCTGGACAGCTGAAGCTCTCGCACGAAGTAGTCAGTCTGAAGTTCCAGTCTCGACCCCTTGCGGACGTTCCCTCAGTCGCCAATCGAACGAATCACTCTCGCCGGATTTCCTCCGACAAGGGTATTCGGGGGAACGTTCCTGGTGACTACCGAACCCGCCGCGACGACTGAGTTCTCGCCTACTGTTACACCACCGATGATGGTCGCGCCCGCTGCGATCCACACGTTTCTCTCGATCACGATGGGCTTCCCAATGGTTGTGGTGCGTCGCTGCGAAGGTGCAAGGGGATGGCCCGCCGTGATGATGCTCACGTTCGGCCCGATCATCACGTCGTCCGCAATGTCGAGGCCGCCAAGGTCATAGAAAGTGCAGTTCTGATTTACGAAGACATTATGCCCGACGCGGATTTCGTTCCCACCGGCGGTATAGAACGGCGGGAGCAGTAAAAAACTCTCGTCTACCTTTTTACCGATAAGCTCGCTGAACAAGGCCCGAACCTCGTCCGCATCGTTGAACGTCAAACGGTTAAGTTTGGCGGTGATCGCCATCGCGCGTTTAACGTTTGCCAGCATGGCTGCTGATTCCGGCGTCCTGCTGTAAATCATCCTGGTGCGATCGTCATTCGGCATTCAGTATCTTCCTCGGTTGCGGTTGAGCGTGCGTTTCGGCGCACGAAAGCCGCAGCCGAGCTTCGCTGAGTATAGCCACAAAGCTGAAGGGTCAGAATCCGCCAGAGCGGCAATTCAAAATGACCCACAATCAGCGTCTCGAAAACCTTTGTTGCATTCGTTCGCCTGCGGTTTAATAGGCGGATGCGGATCGGTGTGTCGTTTCTGCGGCTGTGGTCTGTGGCTGCGGTAGTATCGTTGGCGCTGATGGGATGCAGGGGAGATGAGACCTACGTGGTTCCTGAAGAGCCGATGCCGCCGAATACGATCCTTCTGTCCGGCATGATGCGTGAGCTGTCGGCAACGCCGGGCTTCACAGAGGCTCTGCTGTCACAGCTCAACGGCAATAAGCAGGGGCCCGCGTTGATGTCTCCGGCGTTGATCGATCGTCTACGCCAGCTGATTCTGGGCAAGGACTGGCGAGGGCTGGATCGCTTCCCCGGATGGACGCTGCAGGGAATCAATCCCACCATCAAAATCGCGGGGCGGTTCGTTGCCAAGAAGGCAGATGGAACCGCATCGGATACAGGCGCAAGCGAAGAGGCCTCTCTCGAGACAGGCCCCATAACGACAGAACGCATACGGCCTTACATCGATCTTGGAGCGTTCACGCTGGAGAAGGCCGAGCGCATCGATTTGAATCAGCCATCGACGCTTCCGGGCTTCACCACGGAGGGCATCGTCAGCGATCTGGGCTCCGGAGTGTCGCGCGGAGATGGTCCCAATGCTCGTCTCGCACCTCTGCACGCCGAGAGCCAGCGAATGGCCGATGTATTGAACCGCCTCAGCCTCAATGGACTGAAGGACGCTGCACAGGTCTCAGCGATAGTAGGCGAAGAGACCGCCGCAACCCCGGAGGAGTTGATCAAAGCGTTGATGGCGACCGGCCATACCGTTGCTGTCTTCGACGCCCGCTACTTCGCGAACTTCGGCCACTTCCACTTCAGGCGCAGCGATTCAGAGAACGCTCAGGAGGTGATGATGCCTTTCTGGGTCGACTCGCAGATTGCAATCCCCGGTGAGCGTCGCTCTCTGCTCGTTCCTGTAAGCCACGCGGAGTACGAGTGGGAGATTCGCGGACCGAAGATCAACGCGAACGTGAGCTGGTACTTCGGAATCGACGGCAAGAGCGAGTTCCGCACGATGGACACGCAGGATCAGGCCTGGGTGCTTGGGCGTTATGCACATCAGTATCGGGATAAAGACGCGCTCGAAGTGACGCGACTGGTGGGCGCGATGGTGATTGCGTTTATGCATCAGCATCTTCGGCGGCCCGATCTTCCCTTCGGCGGCTACTATCCGCTTGGTGTCTGCCAGGATGGTGTGGCCGCCATCGAGAAGAAGATGACCGGCAAAGATACGCTGTTTCCCAGCACAGCCGATGTGTCGCTCTTCGACGATCCGCGCGACGCTGAAGTGAACGCGATGATAGGTGCGATCCCCAAGGACTATGACGGCAGCCTGCCTTCGCCGGAGCGTATCTTCGGTTCGCTTCCGACGGACAACTTCAACGCGATCACGATTCCCGGGCTTGCCCATGATCTTGAGCGCGTGAAGTCAGCCTGGCAGGATGGCTCGCTGGAACGTACGCCGACATGGATGCGAAAGATGCTGCTGCGTTTGTTTGGGGCGATAGCAGTTCTACTGCTGGCTGGTCTTGTGCTGTGGCGACGAAGGCGAATCGCACATTGAAGCGATGAATCTCGTGATGCATGCAACTCCCGGAATGTTTTATGCCTTCTCAAACAACTGGGAGGATAGTTATGGCAACCAAAAAGGCAAGCAGGAAGTCTGCAAAGAAATCGGCAAGCAAGAAGAGCACGAGTAGAAAGAGCCCCAGCAAGAAGACAGCCGCGAAGAAATCGTCGGCGAAGAAGGCAAGCAAGAAGTCGAGCTCGAGAAAGTACAGTCCTTCCGTGGGTAAAGATGTCGAGCGTGAGATGCGCGAGATGAAACGCGGCAAACTGAAGAGTGGCCGCAGCGGCAAGAAGGTGACCAGCCGCAAGCAGGCCATCGCGATCGGCCTTTCAGAGGCTCGCAAGGAAGGAAAGAAGGTTCCGCCCAAAAAGAGCTAGCGGAACCTGAATTACTTATCGGATGTGGTAGCAGGAGCAGAGGTGGAAGCAGCAGGTGCGGCCTTCTCGGTCGTGCCTGCGCTGCTCGCGGCGGGGGAAGAGGAGCCGCCTTTGGACTCGGAAGACTTCGGCTTGGCATTGCCATAGCCGTCCGCATACCATCCACCACCTTTGAACGTAACTGCCGGAGCCGAGAGCACGCGCTCCAGATGCCCGCTGCAGTGCGGGCAGACAGTGATCTCCGGATCGGAGAACTTCTGAATCTTTTCAGTCCGTTCGTGGCATGCGGTGCATTCGTATTCGTAGAGCGGCATAGTGCAGTTGTTCCTGGTTGAGACTTCGGGGCAGCTTGGGAGCCGATTCACCCACTGATTCGATTCTAAATCCTGCGGATGCATGGAGCCCTGCGTCGCGACGACCACAGGGCTCCATACATCCGATGACTACTTGCCCAGCTCGATGAGCCGGACGCTGGCGATGGCCTCTACCTTGCGCAGGGCTTCGACAGCGGCATTCGCTGCTGCTGCGGTTGGGACATCGATCTGGACGACCGCAAGTGCCTGTCCCTGAGGTACGCGCTGCGATCTCGTCGAGCGGCCCAGGGCGAAGTTCGCGATGTTCACTGCGTTATCGCCGAGGATCGTTCCAATGCGGCCGATGACGCCGGGGACGTCGTGGTTCCGGATGGCAACCAGCGTTCCGGTCAGAGGAGCCTCGATGTCGATTCCGTCGTAGGTCAGCAGGCGCGGCGAAGTGCCGTGCAGCACAGTAGCCGAGGCCGAGGCGTCGCCGGCGGAGGAGTGCAGAACGAGCTTGAGCACGGATCCTGCGCCTCCCGTGGTGAACTCCTTCTTGTCCTCCTGCACGCGGACACCGCGCTCTTCCGCGATGGCGGCGGCGTTGATGCGGTTTGCCGTTCCACGCGATTCGCCGTTGCTCTCCGAGTCTGCGAAGATTCCGGCCAGTGCGGCGTTGCGAACCAGATCGGTCTTCCCGGCGGCGAGACGCCCCGTGTAGCTGATCTGGATGTTCTCGAGGTTGCCCGGCGTAGCGTGCGAGAGGAAGTGGCCGAGGCGCTCTGCCATCTCGATGTACGGGGCGATCTCGGTGTACTCCTCGTGCGAGAGCGAAGGAAGGTTGACCGCGTTCTGCACTACGCCAAGCTTGAGGTAGTCGCGTACCTGACGCGCCAGCTGGATTCCGATAGCCTCCTGGGCCTCGTCGGTCGAGCCTGCGATGTGAGGGGACAGGATGACGTTATCGAGCTCGAAGAAGGGAGAATCCTTCAGCGGCTCCTTGTGGAAGACGTCGAGTGCGGCTCCGGCGACGTGGCCGGACTTCAGTGCATCCGCAAGCGCCTGTTCGACGATCAGCTCGCCGCGAGCGCAGTTGATGATGCGGACGCCCTTCTTCATGATGGCGAGTGAGGTGGCGTTGATCAGGCCCTCGGTCTGCGCTGTAAGTCCGACGTGCAGCGTGAGGTAGTCCGAGCGGCGGAAGATCTCGTCGATGGGAACGAGGGTGACATCGTTCTCGCGAGCGATGACCGGCGCGATGAACGGATCGTAGCCGATCAGCTCCATGCCGAAGGCGTGGGCGCGACGTGCGACCTCGAGGCCGATGCGTCCCAGCCCGACGATGCCGAGCGTCTTGCCGCGAAGCTCGCGGCCCTGCAGGGTCTTCTTCTCCCACTTGCCCTCGTGCATGGTCGCGTTGGCGCGTGAGATGGAGCGGGCCATCGAGACCATGAAGCCCAGCGTCAGCTCGGCGACGGCGATGGCGTTGGCGCCGGGGGTATTCATAACGACGATGCCGCGGCGGGTTGCGGCATCGGTATCGATATTGTCCACTCCCACACCGGCGCGTCCGATGACACGGAGCTTCGGCGCGGACTCCAGCAGCTTGGCATCGGCCTGAACAGCGGAGCGCACGACGAGGGCGTCAGCATCAGCTAGCTCGGCGGCGAGTCCGTTTTTAATCTGGTCGGCAGTGATTACCTGCCAGCCGGGTTCCTGTTGAAAGATGGCAAGGGTAGCGGGAGAGACTTTTTCTGCAAGGACGATCTTCAAGGATGACTCCGGTGGTACAGGTTGTTTACTTCAATTTTAGTGGATGGAGAAGAAAGAGGTTTTCATCCGCTGTTGTAGGGCCTTCAGCGGAAGTAATGCGGGACGAAGGAACTCAGGTTGTCGGTGATGAGGCCCGAGGACTCGCGGATGCCGAGACCGCAACACTGCTGGTCGATCATCCACAGTCCAAGGACCGGGTGACGGCTCGCACCGGGTTTCAGGTTGTCGGGGAACGCCGCTACAGGCGCAATCGCCTGCAGGATGGCCGGACCGTCGTAAGGGCCGTGGGTCGAGGCGATGTTCGCGCCATCGCGCACGATCGTGATGTTTGCCCCTTCACGCGAGTGGAGAGGCTTGCGAACATACTCGCGAAGCGCAGGGGTGTGGCACTCGAAGTGCGATTCCAGCAGAAGTTCATGGCCGGGGAAGAGCTGCCAGAGTATCGGCAGAAGGCCCTTGTTCGAGAGCAGCATCTTCCAGATGGGCTCCATCCAGCGCATCGCCGTATAGGTGTCCAGCGCGGCCGGGCCGAACTCTTCGGCCAGCATCATCTCCCACGGATAGAGCTTGAAGATCGAAAAGATCTGCCGCTCGTCGAGATCGACGAAGGCCTGCCGCTCTGCGTTCCAGCCGATCTCTTCGATGAGAATCGGCTGAGTGGGAATACCCGCCTGCTGAGCGGTGTCCTGCAGATAGGCAAGAGTCAGTTGATCTTCCGCGTTGTCGAGTCCGGCAAAGTAGACAGGCTTCGAGAGATACGGGGCGACGTCCTGCCACTTGGCAATCAACCGCTCATGAAGGGAGTTGAACTGATCGCAGTTGGGAAACTGCTCCTCAAGCCACGACCACTGGATGACCGCGGCCTCGAGCAGCGACGTCGGTGTATCGGCGTTGTACTCCAGCAGCTTCGGGGGAGCGGAGCCCCCATAGGCCACATCGAAGCGCCCATAGATGGCGGGCGGTTCATTCTCCCATGCCCATTCAATGGCGGGAATCGCGGAGGATGGAATCCCCAGCTCGGCATAACGCTTTTTATCGATGATGTGCTGGGCCGCCTCGAGACACATCTGTTGAAGCGTGTTGCCCGCCGCCTCCAGCATGTCGATCTCGGCCGAGGAAAACTCGTAACACGCAGACTCGTCCCAGTAGGGACGGTCCATCTCCTCGACTTCGGGAGTATGAAAGACGAGGCCCGTCGAAGCTACCTTTTTCTGCCAGTCATCGCGTGGTGAGATGGGAATGCGTTTCATCTATTCGCCTCCGCCGTGGCCGATAGACATGGAGCTGCCGAAGCCTCCACGTGTTGTGATGCCGGAACGGGTGGCGTAGCTGCGGCCAGCGGAGGGAGTATAGCTTCCGCCACCGACAGTCGTGCCGATACCGTAGCCTCCCCAGCCTCCGTAGTAGAAGTGGTAGGGAATGTAGCCCCCTCCGACCCGATTCTGATTCTGCTGGCCGTTGGCGGGAGGAAGATTTGCGCAGAGGCTGTCGTCCACCACGCGGTTGTTCTCGTCCACGCAGCGCTGCATCTCCGGTTTGCGACAGCCGGTGGCCATGGAAAGAGCAACCGAGGCCAGGAGCGGAGCGGTGACTTTGGCCGAACGTCTCATGGCGTTATTCGCCCACCCCAAACAGGATCAGGGCTCCCGCGATTACGCCCCCGATAACATAGGCAGGCCACGACTTCCCGAATCCGCCGCGTTTTGTGGAAGCGACAGCGTAGGTGCGATCCGACAGGCGCAGGTAACTCCCTCCGGTCGCGTGCGTTCCCGACTCCGTGCTTCCGGTGCCGCCATAGTAATAGCGATAAGTACCGCTGGCCTCAGGTTTCTTTCCCAGGATGCGTTGTTCGCCGGTGGCGTGGCACAGATCGTCGTCCACCACGGTCAGATCCTTGTCCACACAGCGCTGCATCTCCGGCTTGCGGCAGCCAACCGTCATGGCGAGGGCTGCTGCTGCAAGGAAAGGAGCTGCGACTTGGGTCGAGCGTTTCATTTTCCGCTTGTGCGGGGAATCTACTTGGTTGAGGTCCTCTCGGCGAAGACTTTTTGAGCGGCGATCAGACCGCTGCCGAAGGCAAAGCCGGGTAGAGGAAGTTTAGCTGCAATCGCAACCTGTTCAAGCGCACCGATAATCCCGATCGTATCCATGTAATCGAAGAAGCCAAGGTGAGCGATGCGGAACATCTGTCCCTTCATCTCTCCCTGACCGTCGGTCACGATAGCGCCGAACTGTGATTTCAATCCCTTTACGATGACACCGGAGTCGGTCCCCTCCGGAGGCAGAATCGCGGTCGTAGCCGCGGACTCATACCCGGCGGGCGCAAACAGCTTCAGCCCCATCGCGGTCGCCGCCGCGCGAGTCATTGCGGCGCAGGTCTCGGCGTTGTCGACCAGCTTCCTGCGGCCCTCCGCCAGATCCCCGTCGGCCTGACCGGCAATATAGTCCAGCGAAGCTCCCAGAGCGGCGATCAGCGCCACGGGAGGCGTATAGGCGGTCTCGCCCTTGGCTGCATTCCTGCGCTCCTTGCGCAGGTCGAAGTAGTAGCGCGGATTGTAAGTCGCCTCCATGCGATCCCACGCCCGCGGGCTCACGGCAAGATAGCTCAGCCCTGGAGGCATCATCACGGCCTTCTGCGATCCGCCGATCAGGACGTCGATTCCCCAGCCGTCCATGTCGAAGTGCGTGGTGCCGAGCCCGGTGATGGCGTCCACCACCAGCAGAGCCTCCGACTTCTCCGCCTCCAGAAGCCTCGCAATTCCTTCCACATCGTGGCGCACGCCTGTGGAAGACTCGGTAGCCTGCACGAACACTGCGCGGGTCTCGAGTCTCAGCGCAGCTTTGATCTCATCCAGCGTGAAGGTCTGTCCGTAGGGCTTTTCGACCTCGTCGACGTGACAGCCGAAGGACTTCGTCAGTGCGCTCCACCGCTCGCCGAACTTCCCCGCAGTCAGAACCAGGACGCGGTCGCCGGGCGAGGTCAGGTTGGAGACGGCAGCCTCCATGGCTCCGGTCCCGGAGCTGGAGAGCACAATCACATCGCTGGCCGTGCCCACAAACTCCTTCAGCTGCGACAGAACGCGCGTGAAAAGGGCTCGGAACTCGGGAGTGCGATGGTGGATATCGGCGGCCGCCATGGCAAACTGGGCGGCGGGAAGAAGAGGCGTCGGCCCAGGAGTGAAGAGGCGTGTCTTCCGGATCATGTTTCTATTGTAGCGACGGTGAGCAGATCCTCAGGCGTTCTATGATGAAGAGTCAGTTCGAGAGATCAGGGAGATGAATACATGACGATTGCCCAAAAGATCGATGCCGATATTGTGGCCGCGATGAAGGCAAGGGAGGAGCACAGGCTGACCACCCTGCGCATGGTGAAGTCCGCCTTGAAGAACAAGGCGATCGATAAGCGTGCGGAGCTCACCGACGCCGAGGAGTCGCAGATTCTTTCGACGCTCATCAAGCAGCGCAGGGAGTCGGTGGAGAGCTTCACCAAGGGCAACCGGCCCGAGTTGGCGGAGAAAGAGCGCGCCGAGATCGCCATGATCGAGGGCTATCTCCCCAGGGAAGCCGGGGAAGACGAGATTCGCGCCGTCGTACAGGGAGCCATCGCGCAGCTCGCCGCCGCAGGCTCGAAGCCCGGCCCCAGAGACATGGGCGCAGCGATGAAGATCGTTCAACAGAGAATTATTGCTGACGGTCTGCGCGCTGACGGTAAGCTGGTAAGCGAAATCGTGAAGGCGGAACTGGCAAAGTAAAAAAGAAGTTGAAGGACCGTAACAACCAATCTCAGCAAGGAGAGTGCGGATGGCGAACTTCAAGTACAGCAAGGCCGGTCTGGAGCTTACCAAGCAGTTCGAGGGTCTGGAACTGACTGCTTATCAGGACTCGGTGGGAGTCTGGACGATCGGCTACGGTCATACAGGCACAGACGTAAAAAAGGGTCTCACGATCACCGAAGATCAGGCCTCGACGCTTCTCGCAGCCGATGTGGCCTGGGCCGTCACCTGCGTCAATAAATCGGTTACGGCTGCCATCAATCAGAACCAGTTCGATGCTCTGGTCGACTTCGTATTCAACCTCGGGTGCGCGAACTTCGGTCAGTCCACGCTTCTGCGTCTTCTGAATGCGGGCAGGTTCGACGATGCCGTCAAGGAGTTTCCCCGCTGGAACCGTGCCGGTGGAAAGGTTCTCAACGGCCTCACGAAACGGCGCAAGGCTGAGGCAGCTCTCTTCAGTGAGCCGGTAGCCCTCGCTACCCCGGCTCGCGTCACAGGAGCGAAACTGGCGGGCGTGAAGGCCGCAGGTCACGCGGCTCCAAAGAAGGCCTCGAAGAAGACAGCTAAGAAGAAAGCAGCTAAGAAGAGCTAGTTGTAGCTCACCTTCCGCTCCCCGCGAACGATTCTGCCGATGATGTGGAATCGTTCGTTGGCGCGGTTCAGGATCGCCTTTGCCTTCTTTACCTTTTCGGCGGGAACCACGACGATCAGGCCGATGCCCATGTTGAATGTGCGCAGCATCTCGTCCTGTTCCACGTTCCCCAGCTTCTGCAGGTGCTCGAACAGCGGCGGAACCTGCCACGATGCCAGGTCCACCTGCGCGCCCATTCCCTTGGGGATAATGCGCGGCAGATTCTCCGTAATGCCTCCGCCGGTGATGTGCGCCATTCCGCTCACCACCTCGCCCGCTGTCAGCTTCTTGATGATCGCCAGATAGCTGCGATGGATCTTCATCAGCGCCGCGCCGGTCTTGTCCTTCAGCTCGTTCACATACTGCTCCGGCCCATACTTCGCCTCTTCGAACAGAAGCTTCCGGGCCAGCGAGTAGCCGTTCGTGTGCAGGCCGTTCGAGGGCAGTCCCAGCAGGATGTCTCCTGCCTGAATTCCATCGCCGGTGATGATCTTGTCGCGGCTCACCGCGCCGACGATCGTGCCCGCCAGGTCATACTCTCCATCGCCGTAGAAGCCGGGCATCTGCGCCGTCTCTCCGCCGATCAGCGCGCAGCCGTTCGCGCGGCAGGCGTCCGAGATTCCCTGCACTACCGTCTCCACCACCGAGTTCTCAAGCTTCCCTGTCGCCAGGTAGTCCAGAAAGAACAGCGGCGAAGCGCCCTGCACCGCGATATCGTTCACGCAGTGATTTACGAGGTCCTGCCCCACCGTATGGTGAATCCCCAGCTCAAACGCGACCTTCAGCTTCGTTCCCACGCCATCGGCCGAAGATACCAGCACGGGGTTCGGATACTTCTCGAGGTCGAGAGAAAACAGTCCGCCGAAGCCGCCGATCTCGCTCAGCACCTGCTTGTTGAAGGTCTTCCGCGCCAGCATCTTGATCCGGTGCTTCGACTTGTCGGCTGCGGAGATATCCACGCCCGCGTCCGCATAGCTGATCGCCTTTTTTCCCTGTGCCGCAACCGTTTTGGTCGCAGTACTCTTTTGCGCAGTCGCCGTGCGCAGCTTTGAGCCGCTCGTCTCTTCCTGCTTTCGTGTCGTGCTGTCTTTGGTCATCGAGTCGGTCGTGGGAAAGATCTCCGGCAAGGTGCTCTCCAGGGGGGATTTTATGCAAAAAAGCAGAGTTTCAGTCTAGCAGCATGGTACTGCGCCTCGAGTAAAGACGTCATAAAGCCCTATACCTGTGCCCGTCCTGCGTCCCTTACCCCAACAAATTGTGAGCGAATCTCCGGCCCCGGCAGCGGGCAAACCGGGTACCGCCCAAAGACGGCATACCGTATGCGACTTACCCCCGCATACACCGCCTCACGCAGAAATCTCGGTACCCACCGCACGATGCGTCCTACCCGGTTCCAGGGAGTACGAAGCTGCTGCAAAGCCCACGCCACCGCATCCGAATGATGAAAGAACCGCTCCTGCTGCGTAAGCGCGTCCGGAAAGAGCGCAATCGACTCCAGGGACTCCGGTGTCTCCCCATATCGCGCCAGCAGCTCTCTTCCCAGCTCCGACTGCAGAGGAACATACCGCATCCTTCGTTCAGGATCCCGCTTCGCGCAGAACTGCACCAGGCGGTTACACATACCGCAGTGCCCGTCGTACAGCAGGACCGGCCTTCCCGCCAGCTCCGCCCTCTGCTCTACCGTCATCGCCGCACCTTCTGTTCTTCTCTTCGGAAGAGACCTATCGACCTGCCTGAAGTCGACCGTTTTTCACGTCAAACGCAGTTGAAGAATCTGCATTTTGTCCGTCCTGCCGTATCCCGCGAGAAGACCAACTCTCTGGATAACTCCTATACTGAATCAGATGCCTCTCTCTCACAGCCGCTCCCATTTGTTGCAGCAAAAGGCCGAGGCCGTCTTTCCCGGCGGCGTTAACTCTCCCGTCCGCGCCTTCCGCTCCGTCGGTGGCGAGCCTCCCTTCGTCGCCCGCGCCGAAGGTGCTTATCTCTACGACGAGGATGGTAACCGCTACCTCGACTTCTTCGGCTCCTGGGGACCCATGATCCTCGGCCACGCCTTCCCGCCCGCCGTCGAGGCCATCCGGCAGGCCGCAGGCCGCAGCTCCAGCTTCGGAGCCTCCACCGCCGCCGAGGCCAACCTCGCCACGCTCGTCCAGCGGTGCTTCCCCGTGGTCGAAAAGCTGCGCTTCGTCTCCTCAGGCACCGAGGCCTGCATGTCCGCCATCCGCCTCGCCCGCGGATTCACCGGACGCAACTTCGTCATCAAGTTCGAAGGCTGCTACCACGGCCACTCCGACGCCCTGCTCGTCAAAGCGGGCTCCGGCGTCGCTACTCTCGGCATCCCTGGCTCCGCTGGCGTTCCCGCCGAGACCGTAATGCACACCCTCGCTCTCCCCTTCAACGATCTCGAAGCCGTCCGCGCCGCCTTCGCCGCCCGTCCCGACCAGATCGCCTGCATCATCCTCGAGCCCGTCGTCGGCAACGCCGGTACTATTCCGCCCGAGCCCGGCTATCTCGAAGGCCTGCGCGAGATCACCCGCAGGCACGGCGCTCTGCTCATCATCGACGAGGTCATGACCGGCTTCCGCGTCACCCTTGGCGGAGCCCAGCGTCTCTACAACATCCAGCCCGACCTCACCACCCTCGGCAAGATCGTCGGCGGAGGCCTGCCCTGTGGAGCCTTCGGCGGACGCGCCGACATCATGAACCACCTCGCTCCCCTCGGTCCCGTCTACCAGGCCGGAACCCTCAGCGGAAATCCGCTCGCCATGGCTGCCGGTATCGCCACCCTCGAGCACCTCATCGCCAACGAGCAGACCATCTACCCACAGCTCGACCGCACCGCAGCCGCGATCGCCGACGGTGTGGCCGATATCGCCCGCGAGGCAGGCGTTGCACTCACCACCAACCGCGTCGGCTCCATGTTCACCTGGTTCTTCACCTCGACGCCGGTCACCGACTTCGCCACCGCCTCCACCTCGGATACCGCAGCCTTCGGCCGCTTCCACCGCGCCATGCTCGACGCCGGAGTCTGGCTCCCCGCCAGCCAGTTCGAGGCCGCCTTCATCTCCACCACCCACACCCCCGAGGACGTGGCGTTCACCCTGAACGCGGCGCGCACAGCGCTCAGCCGCAGCTAGTCGGCCTTTCCATCCGAGAGGAGCCCTGCGGCAGCTGCGAAAGGGCCTCCTCGCGCGGGCTCTGTTACTTTTCCCAAAGATCTCCATCTCACTAAAAGAGGCTCCTTTGCGATCAATGGTCGTGAGGGGCAGGAGTGACTATGTTCGATTCCGAAAGGGTTCTCGACCGGCAGGCAAAGCAGACGAGCCGACGTCTCTTCCTCATCGGCGGCGTGGCCGTAACCGCATATTTTGGGCTCTCCCGGCTGAGCAAATCTCACGTCCAGGCCAGTGAAACCGTCCACGGCACCCCCGGCGAGGTCACCATCGTCAACTTCAGCGACGATGGAAAGAACCTCGGCAGGCAGACCGTCCCCAAGATCCTCAAGTCCGACCGCGAGTGGTTCCAGCAGCTCGGCAGGAACTCCTTCGAGATAGCCCGTCAGGCCGACACCGAGATGGCGTTCACCGGCGCCAGCTGGCACGAGCACAGCCGCGGAATCTTCCGCTGCATCTGCTGTGGAACGGCGCTCTTCAGCTCACAGACCAAGTTCGAATCCGGAACCGGCTGGCCGAGCTTCTGGGAGCCCATCGCAAAAGAGAACGTCACCGAACGAACCGACCTCTCGCTGGGAATGGCCCGCACCGAAGTCCGCTGTGTTCGCTGCGAAGCCCACCTTGGCCACCTCTTCAACGACGGCCCCGAACCCACCGGCCTGCGTTACTGCATGAACTCCGCCTCCATGCGCTTCATCAAGTCATAGCCCGCTCTGCCGGAATCATAGCCCAAGGCACTGTCCCGAAGTCATAGTCCGCTCTATCCCGAAGTCGTCGGCCCAGCTTCGTCAAGCCGTCATTCTGAGCGAAGCGAAGAATCCCTGTATTTCGACCGAACCGCCCCCCAGGCCGGGTGCACTCAACTTTCAAAGAGCCCCATAACCTAGCCAGAAAGTCCCTCCACAACGGCTGCCCCGTGAAATTTTGTCGATACAACCTAGGGCATCCGTCTCTGCCATCGCTCCGCCCCGCGCAATACAGTTAGATCGTCGCCTTCGCTACACTCAGGTCAGACTCACATCCTTGGAGCATTCGATGAGAAACAGAACTCGTGTCCGCCTGTTCGCTGCCTTGCTGCCTCTCCTGCTGAACGCCGGACAGCGCATTCAGGCTCAGGCCACTACGCCGCAGACCAAACTCTCCGTTCACTGGGAGGAGCTGACCGGTCCGGACTTCGTCAAGGCCATCCAGCAGTCGCAGGGAACCTGCATCCTCCCCATCGGCATCCTCGAGAAGCACGGCCCGCACATGCCCATCGGCTCCGACCTGCTGACCTCGCGCTACACCGCGGTCCACGCCGCCGAGCAGCAGTACGCCATCGTCTTCCCCCAGTACTACTTCGGCCAGATCGACGAGGCCCGCCACGAGCCCGGCACCATGGCCTATCCCCGCGAGCTCCAGCTTGCTATGCTTCAGGCCACCACCGACGAGATGGGCCGCAACGGCTGTAAGAAGATCCTCATCGTCAACGGCCACGGCGGCAACAATCATCTTCTGCCCTACTTCGCGCAGACGCAGCTTGAGAAGCCGCATAACTACGTCGTCTACATCTTCGACCAGCGCATGCCCAACGTCGCCGGAGGCCCGCCCAAGAAGACCACCAACGACCAGCACGCCGGCGAGAGCGAGACCTCCAAGATGCTCATCATCCGTCCCGACCTCGTACACCCCGACCGCGCCGCCAGCGAGTCCGGAGCCGACCAGCATCACTCGACCCTGCCCCCGGGCGTCTACACCGGCATCTGGTGGTACGCCAGCTTCCCCGACCACTACTCGGGCGACGGCACCGCCGCCAGCCGCGAGCTGGGCGACTACCAGATGAAGTGGTGGGTCGACTCCGTAGCCAAGGTCCTCGTCGCCATCAAGGCCGACGACCAGAGCCTGAAGCTGCAAAAGGAGTTCTACGAGAAGAGCGAACACCCCATCGACACTCCGCAGTAGAAGGACAGCATCATGCCATCAGCCACCAGGGTCTCCAGAATCATCCGGGCGTCGCGCAAGGCCATCTATCAGGCCTTCGTCGACCCCGGGGCCCTGGCTTCATGGCGAGCCCCTGACAACATGAAGGCCCGCATCCACGAGTTCGACCCGCGCGAGGGCGGCACCTATCGCATGTCCCTCACCTACGTCGATCCCAACGACTCCTCGCAGGGCAAGACCACCGAAGACACCGATACCTTCCAGGGCCAGTTCCTCCACCTGATCCCCGACGAAAAAATCGTCGAGCTCATCATCTTCGAGTCGTCCGACCCAAACTTCGCCAGCGAGATGAAGATGACCACCACCCTCGCCGACACCCCTGACGGCACCGAGGTCACCATCCTCTGCGAGAACATCCCCTCAGGCATCCGTCCCGAAGACAACGAGCTGGGCTGCCGCTTATCGCTAAAAAATCTCGCCCATCTCGTCGAGTAATTGCCGCACACTCTACTCGGTACGGAGAGCCGTAACCGGCTCGATGTAAGCCGCCCGGCGAGCGGGAAGATAGCTTGCCGCAAGACTGCAGAGCGTCAGCAGCAGAGTAACGGCAAGCGATGCGAGCACATCGTAGGAGCTGAATTTATATCCCAGCCAGAAGCTGAGGAATCTTCCTGAGCTTGCAATCAATGCAATCCCCAGAGAGACACCGATGCCCAGCAGAACCAGGGCATGCCGCAGCACGAGCCAGAGGATAGCCTCGCGTTGCGCCCCGAGAGCCAGACGAAGTCCAAGCTCCCGCGTCCGCTGGCTCACCGAGTAAGCCAGCAGGCCATAAAGACCCGCAACCGCAATCACCAGTCCAGAGAAGGCAAACAATCCCAGAAGGCGCGTCGCAAGAACCTGGTTGCCCAGAGACTCATCGACGACCTCCTGCATGCTCTCGACATGATTCAGCGCCGCATCCGGCTGAAGATCGTGGACGATGCGCCGCAGGCTCTGCGTAACCGTCGCTGGCTCCAGCGGCGAACGGACCGCCACATTCATGTAGAAGTCCTCCAGGACGGTATAGAGATCGTCCTGGGGCAAAAGCTGGGCGAGGTTGTAGTGGATCTCCGGCAGCGGAGGCTCACCGAGCGTCTTCTGAGGACTGTCGTCGACCACGCCTACGATGGTGGACCACTGCCTCTCCCCGGTCTCGTTGAAGCGTACCTGCTGGCCGATGGGATTCTCATTCGGAAGGAAGCGCTGCACAAAAGCCCGGTTGACGATAGCCGTAGGCGGGGCGGACGGCGTATCGGTCGTGGTGAAGAGGCGTCCCTGCAGAAGACGGATGCCCATGGCGCTGAAGTACTCTCCCGTGCTCGCACGCGCCTGCGCATTGGCCTGGGCTGTCTGTTCAGGCTTGGGGTGACGAGCCAGTTCGACCGTCATGTTGAAGTCCCAGTTCCCCTGCAAAGGGCGAACCGTGGTCAGGCCCGCCGACTGAACTCCCGGAAGACTTCGTATCTGGTCCAACATGGGAATCCAGAACGTCTGCGAGATGGAAGGAAGATTTTGCTGCTGCGGTGCAGGGCTGGCGAAGAGCGAGCGGTTCGGCAGGTAGATCTCCCCCGTAACCACCTCGCTGGCCACAAAACCCACCCGCGTGTGACGAAGAGAGAACAGCGAGCGGACCATCAGCGAGGCCGCGACCAGAAGAGTAAGGGTAAGGGCAATCTCTCCGATCACAAGGCCGTCTCGCCAGCGAGTCTGCTGTCGGCTGGTGCCGGTCGCCGCAGCCCCCTGGCGAAGGCCATCCTGCGGAGCGACGTTAGAGGCGTGAATCGCGGGTAGAAGCCCAAACAGAATCGCCGACACGCACGAGGCAAGGAAAAGGTAAGCGCACACTCCAAGGTCGATGTGAATCTGATCGCCGAAGATGATGGCATTCGCCAGATACCGCTTCAGGATATGAAAGGCGACAGCCGCAAGCTCAAGGCCAAGCGCTCCTCCCATAAGGCTCAGCAAAAGACTCTCTGTCAGGAACTGGCGAATCAGGCGGCCGCGCTGTGCTCCAAGTGCCGCGCGAACCGCGATCTCGCGGCGGCGTGCATTTCCACGCGCCAGCAGAAGCCCGGCGACGTTGGCGCATGCAATCAGCCAGACCGCGAACACCGCGACATCCAGAGCCACAATCGCAGGACGCACCGAGCCGGTAACGACGTCGGAGTAAGACTTGAGAAGAATCGGGCCGACGCTCTCGTCTTTCGGATGCTCGTGCTGAAGCTGCTCATGGATGGAGTTCATCTCGCGCGTAGCATCGGCGAAGGAGACTCCCGGGCGCAGTCGCCCAATAACGCTCATCGTGGCCGAGCTGCGGTCCTCAGACGATTTGTCCTCTGCCGGTAGGGGAGTCCATATCTCATTGCCGCCCGTATTGGCAGGGAAGTCGAAGCCGTCCGGCATCACTCCCACCACGGTGTAAGGAAGGCCGTTGATTGTGACAGAACGGCCAACAATGGCCGGGTCCGCATGATAAAGCTCGTGCCATAGCGACGAGGTAAGTACCACCACATTGGTGTGGCCCGGCTGGCTATCGGAGGGAAGGAAGGTGCGCCCCATCATCGGGCGAGCCTCCAGCAGGTCGAATAGGTTGCCGCTCGAGACCACCTGGGCGACAATCTTTGGGCTTGCGGTCCCGCCCAGTGTGTAAACCTGCTCCGTGTAAAAGCCGATCTGCTTGAACGAGTGGCTGCGCGCCTGCCAGTCCCTGATGTCGGGCAAGGAGGTAGCAGTAAAGGTGCCTCTCTCGGACAGGGCCCCCATCTGCACCACCTCACTGGAGCGAGGAAACGGCATAGACCGGAGCAGAACCTGATCGACGACGGAAAACATCGCCGCGTTGATGCCGATGCCGAACGCTAACGTCAGAACTGCGGTGAGTGAAAAGACAGGCGTGGCGCGAAGCTGACGAAGGGCATAGCGTAGGTCCTGAAGCAAAGAGCGCATGACGTTCTCCGGTAAATCTCCGCCCTGTGGAAGTGCAGGAGAAGTACCATTTCCATTCGCCTGTAAATCACCGATTAATCAATCAATTGGCTGAAGTCTACAGAACGCGCCTGTTCGAAAATGAGATTTTGTGTCCGAAAGCGAACAGGACTTACTCCCACGCATCCACCCTCACAAACCGCATCCCGGCATACCTCTCCAGCAACCGCTGCACCGCTCGCACCGTATCCATCCGCGGCTGCCCCAGCCCAGCCTGCCCGCCATCGTGCAGCACAACATTGGTCGCGAACCCTCGTCTCCGATTCCTCTCCACCCCTCGAACCGCACGGTCGAAGATCTCGTTCACCCCAATCGGGCTCCAGTCCATGCAGATCACATTCCACTGCACCGGAACCATTCCCATCTCCCGTGCCACCTTCAATACCACCGGGCGCCGGGCTCCATGCGGAGCTCGAAAGTAGCGCACCGGCTCTCCCATAACATCCTCAATGGCCGCGCTTGCTCCACCCAGCTCCTCGCGAATCCTGCGCTCCGTCTGCCACGCCAGCCACGGATGGGTCATCGTGTGGTTGCCGACAAGATGACCGGCTGCGGCGATCTCCCGCACCAGCTCCGGGCACTGCCGCACAAATCCGCCGATAAGAAAGAAGGTCGCCCGCACATTGGCCTTCGCCAGCGCATCCAGCAGCCGGGGCGTAACTGCGGGATTTGGACCGTCGTCGAAGGTCAGGGCGAACTCGTCGGGTCTCGAGGGAGCGATCAGGGTCTTTCCGAAGATCTGCGACTCCGGGGACAAGGCCGCCCAGGCCAGTGTTCCCCCAATCGCCGCCAGTCCGAGACCGCCGGTCAGGATCGACGGAAGCCCCAAGCCCGATGCCAATCCAGCCATAACGCCGGTCGCCTCTGTTCGCACAGCGAATGCCTCCAGCCTCATCATCTCACTCAGCCCTGTCCAATCCGGGTCCTGTCAAGTCTGCTTAGAGGGCAACATAAACAAAAAAAGCAGGTTAGCGGATGACGATGAGTTCTTTCCCTCTGGTTATCCTATAAGTAGCAGGCCCCGGAAAACGAGAGTGGCCAGCCCGTATACCGTTTCGATTCAAGACTTTACCTGCAAAGTATCTGCAATCAATACTTTGCAGGTAGTATTCTGGCTAAGTTTAACAAAACAGATACTTTACGAGATGCCGTACAGGGGGCCACTACCGGCCCAGGTAGGTCTTGTACTGGGTTTCGACTACGCCGGTATTGCGGGCGAGGGTCAGCTTGGCCTGGTTGTATTGATAGAGCGTCTCGACCAGCCGGGTCTGGGCGGCTGCCAGGGTAGCCTGAGCCTGAACCACCGGAAGGTTATCGTCGACTCCGGCTGCAAACCGGTCGGTCGTATCCTGCAGCGCCTGGGTCGCCAGATCGACGTTGCTGCGGGCGACCTTCACCAGCTCGTTGGCTGCTTCGACATCCAGCATCGCCGAGCGAATCTGCTGCTCGATCGTGACCTTCAGGCTCTGGACCTGCTGCCGCAGACCACCGAGTTGCGCCTGTGCCACCTCGCGCTCGCCGCGAAGCTGGCCCTCCTGGAAGATCGGAAACGACAGCTTGCCAGCCGCGGAGAAGACTCCGTGATACAGGCCATGCGTCTCACCCAGCACGCCGTAGTAGCCATCGAATGAGAGCGATGGGAGCCTCTCATACTTCACGGCCTTCAAAGTGCGGTCAGCGAGCTCCACCTGCGACTCGAGGCTGCGCAGGTCCTTGCGCCTCTCAAAGGCAACCGACATCGCCTGATCCAGCGGAAGCGCGGCAAACTCCGCGAAGGGAGCCGTATCGGTCAGGATCAGCTCCTGCTCGGCGGGCATCCCCATCAGCCGGTTCAGCGCGATCTTGTCTTTTGCGAAGGTATTCTCGGCGTTGATCAGCGTCTGCTGCTGGGTCTGCAGCTGAACCCGTGCGCGCAGCACATCGAGATTCGTTCCCACACCGGCGTCGTGCGAGGCGGTCGCCTGATTCAGGGCGACCTGATCGGCCTTCAGCAGAGCCCGGGCGTTTTCGATCTCCGAGGCATCCGCGACGGCGCGAAGATACTGCGTTCCCACGTTCAGCGCCACGTTGCCGCGCTCGTTCAGGGTCGTCCACGATGCGACCTCATCGGCGCGTTGCGCGGCGCGGTACAGGTAATATGCGGGAACATTGAAGAGCTGTTGATTCAGGTTCAGCTGGGCCGAGGTCACATCGACCTTCACGATGGTGGCAAAGTTGTCGATGGGGGGAACCCCGGGAATCGAGATGTTCGACAACACAGCAGGATTGAAGCCCAGGGCCGCCAGATTGATCTGCTGGGTCGAGGTCTTCGCCACCGCAGTCATGCTGGGCAGAAGATTGTTCTTTACCTGCAGCACCTGGCCGTGAACCAACCTCTGATTCTGAAGGTCGAGCACAATGGCGAGGTTGCGCTGCAGCCCGCGCTCGATAGCCTCATCGATGCTCAGCGAAAGTGCAGTGGGATTTGCCTTCTCAACCACGACGCCGCCCGCCAGGCGCGTGACCGGAACGTTCGGCTCGGGAGCCGGAGGAAGGTCTTCAGGCTTCGGCTGCTGTGCCAGCGAGACCGCGGCGAGGCCAAACCACATCGCCGCTACCGGCAAACACTTCCTTTTCATTGAGGGACGAAGCTCTACTTTCATCAGAAGGTCAAACGGAAAGTCTTATGTATTCACTACGATTAGATTACCCTTCCCCGGAAGGGGTTGCGGAAATCTGCCTCTAAATCCGAGCAGAGGTCCGGGCTCGTCTAAAATAAGTACAAACAAGACCTTTATGCGTCCAACCACCATGAACCGCCTCGTCCTCGCAGCCACTTTGCTCGCCGCCTTCTGCCTTCCCGCCGCGGCTCAGTACTCCGCTCCGCCAAACACAGGAAACGCCTTCAAAGACACGTCGATGCTGAAGCCGCCTGCCGGAGCGAAGGTCGCCATCTACAAGTTCGAGGACCTGGAGTGCCCGGCATGCGCCCATGCCTACCCCATCGTGCACGACGCGGCCAACCGCTATAAGATCCCCATCGTCCGGCACGATTTCCCGCTCAAGATGCATATCTGGAGCCTGGACGCTGCGATTACCGCCCGTTATCTGCAGGACAAGGTCTCTCCTCAGGTCGCCGAAGAGTTCCGCGGAGCCGTCTTCGCCTCCCAGTCCTCCATCGCCTCCAAGGAAGATCTGGCCAACTTCACGCGGCGTTTCTTTCAGTCGCACAAGCTGAACCAGCCCTTCGTGATCGACCCCGCCGGTCTCTTCGCCGCCGAGGTCAGCGCCGACTACACGCTGGGCGAGCGCATCGGCATCAGCCAGACTCCCACCATCTGGGTGGTCTCGCAGAAGAACTGGGTTCAGGTCACCGACGTGAGCCAGCTCTACTCGACCATCGACAATCTTCAGGCTCAGGTAGCGGCGAGCACGCCGGGCAAGACCGCCAGCACCGCGGCGAACTCCAAGATGCGCCACGCATCGACCCCGCAGAAGTAGCCCCAACGCTAACGGGCCTGACAGCATCGATGCTGTCAGGCCCGAGTCATTTAACCGCACATTATTTTGCGGTGAAGATCATGAAGTAGTCCTGACCGTCGGCTTTGGTGAAGTCGTAGGTTGCGCTCAGGCGGAATCCGGCCTCCGCCATCTCCTTCTGGACGACATCGTGATTTATGCCGTGGTTGGTGCCGTCGCCGTTCTTATCGATGATCCCGACTTTACCGCCCTCGCGCAGGGCAGGCAGCAGCTTCTTCATGAAATCCACTGGGTGGGCGATCTCGTGGTAGACCTTCAGGAGAAGCACCGCATCCACGCTTCCTCGGGGAAGCATGGGATCATCGGGCCTGCCAAGGACTGTGCGAATGTTGGAGAGATTTTCTGAGGCGGCACGCTTGCCGATGTGCTCGATGGCCAGCGGGTTGATGTCTTCAGCGAGCACGGCTCCTGTCGGCCCGACCCGTTTGGAGGCGCGAACAGTGAACCAGCCTGAGCCAGCACCGATGTCGGCGACGTTCTTTCCGGCGGTGATGCCGAGAAGATCCATCACGCGATTGATCTGAAGTTTTTTATCCCGGTCGGGATAATCGAAGATGGAGAGATCGCCTGTATAAGGCCTGCTGGTAGCGCGCGGTTCTACGGCTTGCGGTGCTGATGCGGTCTGCGAGTGTATGAGCTGCGAGGGAGATATCGCGGCAAAGAGCAGCACGACGGCAAAACGAGATGCGTTCATCACGCCTCCAGTTCGCTACTGAATCTGTACGAGCTCCTGTGAGCCTGTCTTGTGCGACGAGCCCGGCGTGACAGAGTCCTTCTGCGGTGCGCGCCAGTGGTCGATGTAGCTGACCTGATGCACGCAGCTGATGGTGCAGCTTGGTGAGCAGCCCTTTTCGGTGAGGAACTCGCGCTTGACGTCGGCCTTTTTATACTCGGCCAGAGGAACCGCGGGAAAGCCGCGCTGCTGGCTGCAGTAGTGGACGAGGCCGTTCTCACAGATGTAGAGATAGCGTCCGCCTGCGCGGCAGCGCCAGTCGTTGGTCTTGCCGTTGGCGATCGCTTCCTGAAAGTGATTGAACCGCGAGTAGCTGCGGCGGGTGAGGCTGCGGACCTTGTCCCACACTACGCGCTCGGCATCGCCCAGAGGCTTCAGTTGCCCGCTGCCGTCGTGGATGATTCCGATGGTCGAGCTGAAGCCGAGCCCAAGCGCACGCTCGCTGACGACGCGTGCGTCGTCAGGATTTGCGATTCCGCCGCCGACGACCGAGTTAATGTTCACGTGGAACTCGGCGTGTTCGGCCAGCATCTGCAGCTTCTTGTCCAGAACCTTGAGACTCTTTTTCGAGACCGCGTCCGGCATCACGTTGTCGATCGAGATCTGCATGTGGTCGAGCCCGGCGCGGTTCAGCCGTTGAATGCGATCCGGCATCAGCAGATAGCCGTTGGTGATCATTCCGGCCAGAGCGCCGGTTTTGCGGATGCGGGCGATGACCTGGTCGAGATCGGGGTGCAGCAGAGGTTCGCCGCCCGAGATGGTGATGACGCTCGTTCCCAGCCGACCCAGATGATCGATACGGCGCAGCATCTCGTCCACCGGCACGGGGTCGGAGAAGTCGTCGTACTCGTTGCAGTAAGTGCACGCGAGATTACACCGCCGCATGGGCACAATCTGCGCCATGTAGGGGTGGCCGGTCGAGGCCAGCGCCCAGCCTATGGAGGTGAGCTCGCGCATCCTGCGGGTCGCGGCCTTCCAGCGCCGTTTGGCGCTGCTCGGAGGCTTGAGGGGCGTTGTGGAAGCTGTGGACATAACCAGAGTTAAGTATATCGGACCCGGGGATTTGAGGCGGAGAGCCTTAATCGAGGCGCATCATATCGCGCACCTGCGCGTGCAGGGCAGTCACCTTTTCGCGAAACTCGGGCGAGTCCACGCGAAGACGGGCCGCCTGGGCGGCAGCCGCGACCTGCCGGTGGGCGATCTGCATCTGGCGGCGGAAATCTGGATTATTCGACCAGGCATCGAGCCTGGCCATCAGCTGGATCATCTCGGGAGTTGCGCGGACCTCTTCGAGCCGCTGCCGCATTCTCACGGCCATGGCATCGAAGGTGGGTTGCAGCTCGGCGAGAGTGGCGCGGGTCTGTTCAGCCTGCGCGGAGTTGCCGAAGAATCCTTCGAGATTTGTCCAGGGCTCGACAGAGGAGCGCTTCTTCCCATCGGGGGTCAGGGTCAGGGTCTGGACCTTCTTGTCGCGCAGAACCTCGAGGTTTACCGGCTTGCCGCGGTTCTCGTGGATCGTCTTCGACCAGTCGGTGCCGCTGGCGATCTCAAGGGAGTTCACCTTCACGACCACGTCACCGGCCCGCAGACCGGCGTTCGCGGCGGGACTGTTGGGATCGACGCTTCGCACCAGAAGGCCCGCGCTGCCCTGGGCTCCGAAGAATTCGGCGAGCTGCGGCCCCATCACCTCAAGCTTCGCGCCTGTGTACGAAGAGCTGACCAGCATCGTCGTTCCGAGGAAGGAGTGAGTGCCTTTGACCGTGGCCGACTTCGATGGAGAGAGGAAGGAGTTTCCTGCGTGAGCGAAGGCAGAGGAGCTTCCCGAAGGCTCCGGGACGGTGTAGTGCTTCTCCCAGGCCTCGCGCTCCACATCTTCGCGGTTTGCAAGCTGGATCTGGACCGTGCGCTGCTGACCGTCGCGGCTTATCAGGAAAGTTACCTGACGACCTGCCGGAGTCTCACGCAGCATGCGGCGAAGCTGATCCTGGCCGTCGACGACCTGACCGTTCATCTGCAGGATGACGTCGTGAAGCAGCAGACCGGCCTTGCAGGCGGGAGCGTCATGGTCCACGCCGGTGATCTCGGCGCCACGGGCCTCCTTGAGCTTCAGTGCGGAGAGCTGCTCGTCGGTGACATCGCGAAGATCGACACCGAGATATCCCTGAGAGCTCTTTCCCGGCAGGCCCACAATGCGGAGCATGGCGTGGCCGCTCACGGGAATCGATTGTGCCAAGGACGACGCCCCGCTCAGCAGACCAACGCCTGTCGCGAGAACCAGAACGCCGAACGACCTTACGTAACTCATCTTGCCTTCCCCTGCATCCATCTCAACTCACCGGAGGCTACTGGATCGAATCCGATCCCTGAAGAGCGTTATAACTCACTGTGCGAATGTACGGATTCTCATCCTGCGTTGAGACATTCCGCAGAACCTGCCGCACGCTGGAATCATGCTGCACCGGCGTAAGCAGGCTGACCGCTGTCATTCGTACCTTGGCATCGGGATCGTGTGCGAGTGCTTCAAGCACGGCATCGCGAACCCTCTGGTCCTGGCTGATAAAGCTATCCAGCCCCTCAAGAGCCTTCAGTCGAACCCCGGGATCCTTGTCGTAGCGCAGCGAGACCAGAAGCGCTCCACGGACGCCTTTGCCATCTTCCCTGGCGGCGCATTCGTGCCCGGCCTTGCACTCGCTGGCCAGCAGCTGGACAGAGTTGGCGCGAACACCCTCGGCCGAAGCCGTCGTGGCCTTCATCAGCAGCTCACGAATCTCCTTGGAGTCCAGCGAGCCTTCGGCCGTCTCCGGAACGACGCGGTTGTAGTGCACCTGCACCAGCTCCGAATCGGGAGTGCGCTCGATGCCGGTCACGTTGGCGATCACACTCTGCGCGGGATTGCTATAGGTCGGTCCCTGATGCGGTGCCGGCAGATGGGCAATCTGATAGCGGTTCAGGAAGTTGCCGCCGATAAAGCCGACTCCCACAAGCAGGGTCGCCAGCGCCGGAGCGCTGCGAACGTGGCCCATCCAGATAAAAAAGTTGGTCCTCAGGCGCGTCAGGAAGCCATGGGGAGGAATTGCATCCAGGGCATCGTCGAGCCGCATTCGCGACTGCGCCAGCAGGTTCGGTGTTGGTTCCGCAACTGGAAGCGATGCCAACCGGGTTTCCATTCCCTGCAGAAGGTCCAGCTCTTCGCGGCACTCTTCGCAGGTCATCAGATGCTGTTCCAACGTGCCCGAAAGCTCATCCGGCAGTTCACCGTAGTACGCCAGGATTACGTTGTCTCTCGCCATCTCACACTTCATTTCCGTTACCTCTACCAGCCTCAAAAGAATTTCTGATTTTTTTCGGGTCTTTATCGTTACGCCCGTTTTGTATGTTGTTCTGCTAACTTCCTCGCAGCTCCGCCAGGTTGGCTCGCAACTTTCTGGTGGCCCGGAAGAGAGTGTTTTTTGCTGTTTCCTCGGTCGTGCTTAACATCTCGCCGATGGTGCGCAGCTTCAATCCCTGGTAATGCTTCAGTTCAAAGACCATCCGCTCGCGCGGGGTCAGCTTGTCGAGCGCTGCAAGAATGCGCTCGCCCATCCGTTTGCGCTCAAGCTCGCGGGCCGGGTTCGACATCGCCCGGTCGTCGGAGATATTGACCAGCAGGTCGAGCTCGTCTCCGCTTGAGTCGAGAACCGTCGAAGGATCTTCCTTGCGGCTCTTGCGACGCCGCAGCTGGTCCAGGCAAAGGTTGGTCACGATGCGGTACAGCCAGGTGTAAAAGCTGCACTCGAACCGGAAGTTCCCCAGATGGCGGTAGGCCTTGATGAAGGCCTCCTGGTGCACGTCCTGGGCGTCCTGCTCGTTCCCCAGCATGTGCAGCGCCAGCCGCAGCACGCTCTGGTCGTAACGGCGCACGAGGGTATCGAACGCCGCGCGCTGTCCCTTCTGGGCCTCGCGGATCAGCTCATCGTCTTCGAGACGCTGCTGCGCACGTGCCTCGAGCTGCGCCGGGGTCAGCTTGTTGTTTCTTGCACCGGGTTGAGTCGCTGCCTTTGCCATTCCTGGCAACGATTCTACCGCCGTATCCCGCAAACTCAGCGCAAAAGGACTGGTTTGCCGCCCCCGAGGGGCCAAGGGGAGCCTGGATGTCAGCCCCCCGCCAGGATTAATTCCAATTGCTTCAGCCTTCATAAGCTTCTGACTCCGGAGTCAGGAACATCTGTTTCCTGTTCAATAGACCCGGTTCGTCTCCGAAAGGTAAGCAGGTAGGACCGGGATGGCCCGTTCCTGCGCTTCGGTTCTTATAAACTCAACCCTATGCACCCTCGTTCTGTCTCCCAAAGCCTTTTTGCTGATAACGCCGCACCTTCGCCTTCGGGGGAGACGGGATGGGTGACCGCCCACTGCGATGGGGGAGCCCGAGGCAATCCCGGCCCTGCGGGGTACGGGGCCGTCGTTACCGGTCCGGCGGGCGAGCCTTTGGCTGAGCTGAGCGAGTTTCTGGGGATTCGTACCAACAACTATGCCGAGTACTCCGGTCTGCTGGGGGTGCTGGACTACGCTTTGGAGCATGGACACAGGCGGCTGAGGGTGGTCTCGGACTCCGAGCTGATGGTCAAGCAGATCCAGGGAAAGTACAGGGTCAACTCGCCCGATCTGAAGCCCCTGTGGCAGGAGGCGAAGAACCGCATCACCCGGCTGGAGAGGTTCGAGATCTCGCATGCCCTTCGTCACAAGAACAAGGACGCGGACCGGCTGGCCAATCAGGCGATGGACCGTGGGATGAAGCGGCCGCAGGCTCCCGGCCAGCCGGCACCGTCGCCCCTCAAAGCGACTCCCTATCCGACGAAGTCTTCCGCCCCGCCCGACCCCGACGCCCGGCGCGAGCAGGGAGCGGGTTCCGGAACCATGCTGCGCGGTTTTACCCGCGATGGTGTCGTCCATGTGCTGGGCGGTCAGGCACTGCCCGACGGCGTCTTCGTGAAGATCATCCCCGAGTAAGCTGCGAGCAGAGCTGCTCCACGGCGTTCATCTGTCGAAGCATCGCTTCGAGCTTCGCAGTGCCGAGGTCCTTTTCCATCTCCGCCTGCATACGGTCGAGGATGCCGACGACGCGGGCTGCCCGCCGTTTGCCCGCCGGTTCGAGCTCAAGCTGAAAGCCGCGCGCATCCTCGGGGTCGATACGCCGCCGCACGAGCCGTTTTGCCTCGAGCGACGAGATGGAGTGGCTGACGTTACCTCGCGAGGTCTCGAAGGTTTGCGCCAGCTCGGAGGGACGGGCGTTCTTCTTTTCAAGAAAGATAGCGGCCAGCATCAGCGATTCGGAGAAGGTCAGCCCCTCCTGCCGCAGGGCGGCGTTGAGGGAGGATTCCATCCTCCGGGCGATACGGCTGGCCTGAAAGACCGGGTTTTGCTGCAGAAATGAATCAATCCGCATGTAAAGCCGTCCTGGAAGGGTTCATATCCCTATTTTATAGTTGAACCAATCAACTACTTACACAGGGACAAAACTATCCTCGCAACGGCTCTGTTTCGGTAGATCATTGCTCTGTGTTCGTTCCTTTGAAGATTCGTCCCGCAGTTCTCTTTGCCCTTGCCTCCCTGCCAGTTGCGGCGCAGCAGCCCCAGCTCTCCCCCCAGACGAACGAGATTCAGCAAAGCGTCACAGTGACCACGGCCATTCCGCCGATTCCGCTTTCGGAGTCCAATCGCTCGGTCATGACGCTCGATACCCGCGAACAGCCCCTGTTCTTCAACAATGTCACCGACTATCTGCGTCAGGACACCACCGTCAACCTGCAATCCCGCGCTCCTGCCGGCGTGCAGGCGGATCTCTCCATCCGCGGAACCACCTTCGAGCAGTCGCTGGTTCTGGTGAATGGTCTTCGCGTCAACGATCCCGAGACCGCGCACCTGAACCTCGACATCCCGGTTCCGCTCGACGCTCTCTCCCGCGTGGAGATTCTGCACGGCTCCGGCTCTACGTTCTATGGCTCCGACGCGATTGGGGGAGCCGTCAACCTCATCACCGAGCGGCCTTCGCCGGATACACGGTTCAGCCTCATCGCGAAGTCGGGCGCGGGAAACTATGGCTCGCTCGAGAACCACCTGCGGGCCGACTACAGCACGCGGCGGGTGAGCGAAGAGCTGACGGGAAGCCGCGACACCTCCAACGGCTTCATGCCCGACCGCAACTACTCCAGCAACGCACTGGCCTCGGAGACATGGCTGAGCCTGCTGAAGCCGGGCACGACCGACATCCTGCTGGCGACGAGCGACCGTCCCTACGGAGCCAACCAGTTTTATGGCGCCTACGACTCCTGGGAGCGCACCAAGGGCTGGTTCGCCGCGTTGCAGCAGCAGATCGGCCAGCGCACCTCCGCGAGCTTTGCCTATCGGCGGCATACCGACCTCTTCGTTCTGCTGCTCGACCGGCCGAACTACTATCGCAACAACCACATCACGACTGCGTGGCAGGGAGCCCTGCGCCGTGCCGATGCCCTTGGCAGCAATATCACGCTCTCCTATGGGCTCGAGGCCAACGGCGATGCCATTCACAGTACGAACCTCGGGATCCACGCCCGCAACCAGGGCGCGGGCTATGTGAACCTGTCGCTGCGCTCCCTGAAGCGTCTCTCGCTCTCTCTGGGCGGGCGAGAGCAGGTCTTCTCCGGCGGAGACTCGGTCTTTTCGCCTAACGTTGCCGGGGCGTATGCCCTTACGGGGACGCTGCGGTTGAGAGCCTCTGCCGGACATGGTTATCGCCTGCCCACGTACCTCGATCTCTACTACGCCGACCCCTCCACGATTGGAAACCCCAACCTCAAGCCTGAATCCTCGTGGAGCTACGAAGGCGGCATCGACTGGACGCCCTCCAATGCTCCCTTCACACTCAGCGCGACCGGGTTCCATCTTCGCCAAAAGAACGGCATCGACTACTCGAAGTACGATCTCTCGCAGCCGTGGCAGGCGGTCAACGTCGCCAACTTCGCCTACAACGGAGCAGAGACGAACATGCGCATCCGGCTGCCTCGGTCGCAGCAGCTTCAACTCGGCTATACCGCAGTGCAGGCGACGTCGCCGCCGCCCGGGCTCATCTCGGAGTACGCCTTCAACTACGCCGCGCAATCGGCTCTGATCACCTGGAGCGGCCCGCTTCCCGGACAGATCGAGGCTCGAACTCAGCTTGCCGTTGTTCAGAAGACCGCGCAATCGCCCTATCCGCTCTGGGATGTGGCGCTGGCCCGTAATACAGGCCGTGTCCGCCCGTATCTCCGGGTGCTTAATCTCACGGACACCTCGTATCAGGAGATTCCGGGGGTTCCGGTGCAGGGCCGCACCATTATGGCGGGAGCTCAGCTTATGCTGCACCGTTCCTCCCACTGAGCGCAGAGCAGGCAACGTGTAAGAGCCGACGTCCCGCGCGCTTAGAATCGTAGAAAAGGAATTAATTGTGCGCAGATTAGGGATTCTTCTCTCCGGACGTGGCTCGAACTTTCTTGCGATTCATCGCGCGATTGTAGATGGACGGATCCGTGATACCGAGATTGCCGTGGTGATCTCGAACAAGCCGGAGGCTCCGGGGCTGGAGGCCGCACGATCGCTGGGGCTGACCGCGCTGGCGATCCCGCAGGAGGGCAAGGGGCAGGCAGCTCGTGAGGTCCACGATGCTCGAATGATCGCGGCTCTGACGGATTACAAAGTCGATCTGGTCTGCCTTGCGGGGTATATGCGGATTATCACGCCCGCGTTCGTCGAGGCGTTTCCAAATCGCATCCTCAACGTACACCCTTCACTGCTGCCTGCGTTTCCGGGGCTCGATGCGCAGCACCAGGCGTTCGAGTATGGAGCGAAGGTGGTGGGCTGCACGGTCCATTTTGTGGATGAGGCCGTGGATCACGGCGTGATCGTGCTGCAGAAGACCGTGCCGGTACTCGACGAAGATACGGCCGAGACGCTGTCAGCGCGGATTCTCGAGCAGGAGCACCTCGCCTATCCCGAGGCGATCTCGCGAGTGCTGAGTGGCGACTACCGTATCGTGGGCCGTCGCTATCTGCGCGGATAAATGAGTCGTTAGGTGTTCTGGCCGCGTGCCTGCCGGTCGTGGGCGTCGCCGAGGGTTACCTTGATGTCCATGCGCTTGCGTCCGCGGAAGACGGTGACCGTGACCGTGTCCCCGGCGCGGTGCGAGTTCATGGCCGCCGAAAGATCCTGCGGGCTGGTGATCTCTTCGCCGTCCATGGCGATGATGAGGTCGCCGCCGAGCATGACGGGTGTATTGCCCTGGTAGGCGCGCTGCGTTCCACCATGGAGGCCGGCCTTTTCAGCAGCTCCGCCGGGAAGGACACGCTCGATGAGGACACCATAGTCGGCGGGGAGGCCGATCTGTTCGGCTACGTCGGGGCCGATCGGAATGGTGACGATATCCAGTGTGGGGCGGCGGATGTAGCCGTACTTGGCATAGTCGTCGAGGATGGCTCGAGCGGTGTTGACGGGAATGGCGAAGCCGATGCCGGAGCTTTGATCGGCGCCGTTGCTGGCGATCATGGTGGTGACGCCGATGACCTCGCCGCGAGAGTTGAGAAGCGGCCCACCGGAGTTGCCGGGGTTTACGGCGGCGTCGGTCTGGATGGCGTCCTCGATTGGGCTGCCGTTCGGGCTGCGGACCGACCGGATGGCGGAGATGATGCCGCGGGTCATGGTGCCGTTGAGGCCGAAGGGATTGCCGATGGCGTAGACGCGCTGGCCGACTACGAGGTTGCGCGAGTCGGAGAGCGTGACGGGGGTAAGGTTAGGCGCGTCGATCTTGATGAGGGCGAGGTCGTGATCCTTGTCGGTGGTCAGGACGCGCGCCTTGTACTTGTGCTTGTCCGAGAGCATGACCTCGAGCCGCTGCGCGTTGCCGATGACGTGGTTGTTGGTGAGGATGAGCCCCTCTTTGGTGAGGATGAAGCCGGAGCCCTGGCCCTGCTGAGGGACGGGGCCATAGAAGAAGTCGAAGGCCACCTCGGTGGAGGTGATGTTTACGACCGAGGGGAGGGCCTTCTTGTAGACGGCGATGTTCTGCTGCTCCTCGGCGTCGAAGGCGGGTGCAGCCGCGGCCTCGGTGAGCTGGAAGTTGCCGATGGGACCGCTGACGGTGGTGGTCGTGCTGGCGGCGTCGGCTGCTGGAGTGCGGTGCTGGAGCCAGGGAAAGAGCTTTCCGGTGGACGACGAATGGGTCGTCACATAGTAGAAGCCGGAGAGAAGAAGTAGAACAAGAAGGACGGGTCGTAATTTCATCGATAAGTACCCTGGATCTCCCAACGTGACCGCGCAGGACGGTTACAGATTAATTGTATCGAGTCGCGTGGATGGGAGCTATGCGAGAGGTGGAGGGTGGCCCACACTTTTACAATTCTTTGCTTAATGCCGTAACTGCTTTGGTTTGTGGGCGGAAGACGACTGCAACTATGCCTCCGGCGCTGGAACGATGTTGGCCGAGGCGAACTGGAGCACAGGCCATAGTTCGTCGATCTGCTGTTCAAGTTCGGCGAGTGGACCGTCGTTGGTGAGGATAAAGTCGCTGAGCGCGGCTTTTCGATCCTCAGGCATCTGCTGGGCGATGCGTCGATGGGCGTCGGCAGTGAGCTCGGCCCGGCGCTCCGGGGTGAGTGGTTGTCCAGCCGAAACGCGTTGAAGATAGCGCTCGATCCTCACCTCATCAGAGGCGGTGACGAGGATGATGCAGTCGAAGCGCGTGCGCCATGGCGCTACGGTCGCGCCGGAGTCGTCGTCCTGCTTCGTTTCGCCGTATTTTGTCTCAAAGATCAGTGCGGATTCAACGATGACGACAGCCTTGGGATCGCGGTCGAAGATCTCTCTGGCCCGCTCTGCCTGACGCTCGATGACGGCCGGGTGGACGATAGCGTTCAACTCTTCGACGCGCCCCTCAGAGAAGGCGACGCGGGCGAGGGCCGCACGGTCGAGGCGTTTGTCGGAGAGAAGGACTCCGGGGCCGAAGCGCTCGACGATGGCGGTGTAGACGGCGTTACCGGGCTGCATCATCTCGCGGCCAATGGCGTCAGATTCGAGGATGTAGGCTCCGCGCAGCGCGAAGAGGCGGGCGGCAGTGGATTTCCCGCTACCGAGCCCTCCGGTGAGACCGACGCGCAGCATAGAGATTAGATGGCTTCTGTCGCAATGCCGCGACGGAGCTTGGCCGCTTTGACGGTGTTATGCATCAGCATGGCGATGGTGAGGGCTCCGACGCCACCGGGAACCGGCGTGTAGGCTCCCGAGATTGCAAAGGCAGCTGGATCGATATCGCCCACGATAACGGAGCCGCGCTTGGCGAAGGTGGCGGCGCGCTCGGCATCGTTGGGGAAGAAGCGCTGAACATCGGCTGCATCGGTGAGGCGATTGATGCCGACGTCGATCAGGACCGCGCCGGGCTTCACCATGTCGGCGGTGACGTAGCCGGGGCGGCCGATGGCGGCGACGAGGATGTCGGCGTTGCGGGTGACGGCGGGGAGATCGCGGGTCTTGCTGTGGCAAACGGTGACGGTGGCGGACTCGTTAAGCAGCATCAGCGCGGCGGGCTTGCCTACGATGTCGGAGCGGCCGACGACGACGGCGTTCTGCCCGGCGATGGGAAGGCCGCTGCGGCGGAGGATCTCGATGATGCCCGCGGGTGTGCAGGGAGTGAGTCCCGGCTGCCCACTCTGCAGGCGGCCCGCATTGACCGGATGAAAGCCATCGACGTCTTTGTCGGGCGAGACGGCCTCGAGCAGGCGCTTGGTGTCGACGTGCTTCGGTAGCGGAAGCTGAATGAGGATGCCGTCGATGTCTTCGCGGGCGTTGAGGTCGGCGACCAGCGCCAGCATCTCCTCGGTGGTGATGCTCTCAGGAGGCGTGAGCATCTCGCTGTAGATGCCGAGCTCGCCGCAGGTCTTGACCTTGCTGCGAACGTAAATCTGCGAGGCCGGAACCTCGCCGACGAGGATGACGGCCAGCCCCGGGCGAACGCCGCGGGAGGTAAGGTCGGCGACCTCGCGGGCGACCTCGGCCTTGATCTCGGAGGCGATAGCGACTCCGTCGAGTACGTAAGGGAGATTATTCATACCTTTTCATGGTATCGCGGCAGAGAGATCGACGTGTTTTTCGCTCGAACGGAGAGCCGATTGCGCTGGATGGAAATGTAGAGACCAGAGCGTGACAGGACTCTGACAATCACTGCAAAAAAGGAACTTTTCCTGATGCTTTCTGCGTATATCCCTCCATGACATTGCGCATCCTCCGACGTGGATTCGCGTCTAATACTCAAGCGATGGCACTCACTTGAGTGCGGGGAGGATGGCGATGGCGACAGCGAGACCAATCGGAGTTGAGAAGTTCTCAGCGGCTGATCTTGCGGGTCTGCGCGAGGAGCTGTTGCACGCGCATCTTGATTCCTGGCAGGCTGCCGATGTCATCAGTCATTACCTGGTCACCCGGGGATACGGCGTTTCGAGTCCTGCGGCGCGATCGACGGCGTCACGGCTGGAATCTGCGGGTTATCCGGTGGAAAGAATGCAGGAAGAGTTCGAGAAGCTGGCTCTGGTGATGTAAACGGGGGCGACCCTTTTCAGCTGAGAATCCTGGATGTGAGCTGCACAAGACCTGTGTCTTTTTCACAGTGCATAATCAAGATATGCCGTCGCTCTGGACTCCTTCGAACTGGCCGCAGCGCCTCTCTGAACTTTTAACGTCAACAGGTGAGCTCAAGGAAGCTCCGCTGCGCCGCGATGTGCGTTCCCTGGGTATGCTGCTGGGCGAGGTCCTGAAAGAGCAGTCCGGCGAGGCGCTGTATGACGCGGTCGAAGAGCTTCGCCGCACGGCCATTGCGCGCCGCGAGGCCGACGCTACCGGCGATACCTCCGCTGCGGCTGCGCATCTTCAGCAGTCTCTGGGCAGCGTGCATGGCCACGCCGACGACCTGACGCGTGCCTACCAGCTTGCGCGTGCCTTCAGCTTTTACTTCGAGCTGATCAATCTGGCCGAGACGAACCATCGCAAGCGCAGGAGGCAGTCGAGCCAGCTGAACGACGCTCCTCCGCAGCGTGGCGATCTGCAGGGAACGCTGCGAAAGCTGCGCGAGGCGGGCTTCGACGCGAAGCAGGCTCTTGCGATGCTGGAGCGCATCTCGATTACCCCCGTCTTTACGGCGCACCCGACCGAGGTGGCTCGCCGTTCGGTGATGTTCAAGCGGAGGCGCATCTCCGACCTGCTGGAGAGGCTGGACCGCATCGCAGTGCCGGAGGAGGAGCTGGAGTCGCTGGAGCGGGAGGTCACGGGCGAGATAACCGCCCTTTGGCAGACTGATGACGTGCGCAGCGCGCGGCCTATGGTGCGCGACGAGATTCGCATGGCGCTCGACTACTACGAGGCGTCGCTCTTCGATACTCTGCCGGTGTTGTATGCCGAGGTCGCAGCGGCCATCGAAGCCGAGTACCCGGAGGGAAAGACGGCGGTTGCGGAGCTTCCGCAGCTGGTTCACTTCGGGTCGTGGATCGGAGGCGATCGCGACGGCAATCCGTTTGTGACTCCGCAGACGACACGCGAAGCGCTGGCGATGGCCCATTCGCTGCTGATGAATCACTATCGGCGCAGGTTGCAGAATGTCTTCGAGCAGCTGGGAAGCTCGACTCAGCAGGTGCCGGTCTCAAGTGAACTGCAGGCGCTGCTGGATCGCTATCTGTTGCAGCTCCGTACCGCTGGCCAGACGGCTCTTGAGGAGCGCTTTCACTTTGAGTTTCTGCGGCTGCTGATCGCGTGCATCCTGATGCGTCTGGGCGCGACGCCGCAGAGCTCTGTGCCATTGCCTCCGAATCCTGCTCTGGCTCCATACACGAAGGCAGCAGATCTGCTTGCAGACCTTACCGTGCTGCGAAACAGCCTGATGGAGAACAAAGGCGAGCGTCTGGCCGAGATGCTGATCGATCCGCTGCTGATCGAGGTGAGGACCTATGGCCTTCACCTGCAGACGCTGGATATTCGTCAGCACGCTCGTGTGCACGCCGCTGCGGTGGCGGAGATAGCGGGCTGCGCGGAGACGAGCACGGACTCGTCGACGCTGCGCCTGCCTGCGGCTCTTTCGGCGCAGACGGCTGAGGTACTGGAGACCTTCCGGGCGATTGCGGAGTTGAAGCGGAGTTATCCGGCAGAGGCCATACGGCAGTACGTGATCAGCGGGGCAACGAGTGCGGAGGACGTGCTGCACGTGCTCTGGCTGGCGCGGCTGGGCGGTGTTCGCGTGGAGAGCGAAGGAGATGACCCGGGGCTGCAGCCCGTGCCGCTGTTCGAGTCGATCGAAGACCTGGAGAATGCGCCGGCGATCATGCGCAAGCTGTGGTCGAGCGAGGCCTTTCAGCCGCTGCTGAAGTCATGGGGGCACAGGCAGGAGATCATGCTGGGCTACTCGGACTCGAACAAAGACGGCGGCATGATTACGAGCACGTGGCAGATCTGGAAGGCGCACCGCGAGCTGCATCGTGTGGCCGCCGACTGCGGCGTAACGCTGCGGCTGTTTCATGGCCGAGGAGGAACGGTGGGACGCGGCGGCGGACCGACGCATCGCGCCATCTTCGCGCAGCCTGTGGACAGCTTCGAGGGTGAGCTGCGGCTGACGGAACAGGGCGAGGTTCTGAACTGGAAGTACTCCGATGTTGTGCTCGCCGAGCGCAATCTGGAGCTGATGATCGCCGCCTCGCTCGATGCGTTGGCGAGGCCCGATGCTGTGCTTCAGAAGAATGCGTCGTCACCGCACCTGACCGGCGAGATCACTCCGGCGTGGGAGTCCGCGATGGAGCGGCTGTCGGAGACCTCCTACGCGTTCTATCGGAAGAACATCATCGACAACCCTGAGACGTTCACCTACTTCGAGCAGGCGACTCCCGTGGCGGAGCTGGAGAACGCGCGCATCGGATCGCGTCCTGCCAAGCGCACCGGCAAGAGAACGATGGCCGATCTGCGGGCGATTCCATGGGTCTTCGGGTGGATGCAGTCGCGGCAGCTGGTGCCGGCGTGGTTTGGTGTCGGTCATGCGCTGGATACGTTCGTGCGTGAGAACCCCGATGGCCTCGAGCAGCTTCAGTCGATGGCTCGCGGCTTCCCTCTGTTTGTCGACATCGTTCGTAATGTGGAGATGGCGCTGGCAAAGTCGGACTTCGGAATTGCCCGCCTGTATGCCTCGCTTGTCGAAGACGAGGCGCTGCGCGAGCGCGTCTACACGACGCTGAAGGCGGAGTTCGAGCTGACGCAGAAGATGCTGCTCGCGGTGACGGGACAGCAGCGGCTGCTGGAGACGAACCCCGTGCTTGAACGCTCCATCCGTCTGCGCAATCCGTATGTCGATCCGATGAGCCTGATTCAGGTGGAGCTGATCCGCCGCAAACGTGCCGCTACGGCGAAGGGAGAACCGGAGTCCGCAGAGTTGAACCGCGCGATCTCGGCGACGATCAACGGCATCAGCGCCGGGCTGCGGAATACAGGCTGATCTCAGGTTGCAGCGTTCAGCTCTGCGGGATGACGCTGCAAGTACCACTCACCGGCAAGGTAGGTCATGGCAAATCCGATCCAGAAGGCGATGCCGAAGAACTGCCGCGGCTCAAGGTGAGTGAGATGCTGGGTCGCGAAGAAGACTCCCATCACCGGCCGCGTGGTCGCTATGCCCAGAAGGACGGCGATCGCGCGCAGCATCCACTCCCGGTAGCGTGACTGATGATGCAGGAAGAGCATAAAGGCTCGCACGAACGAGAAGAGGAAGAGGCCATCGAAGACGATGATGGCAGAGAGCTCGGTGGCTCCGCCCACAGGCGTGGCCACTAGAGGAACTGCTGTTGCTCCCACGATGAAGCCGAGCGCGAACAGCGCCCAGGTGATGGATCGATGCAGATTCTCTTTTGCACGCAACCGCGCTGAGAACCAGAACGGGAGAAGCAGGACAAAGACGAGCGCCGGAACGACGTGCGCAAGGGTGAGGGCCTTGCGGGCTGCGAAGATAGCATCGAGGTCGTTGAACTGTCCTGCGCGGGTAGAGGCACCGACAAGAAGCAGGGCAACGATTCGACGCATCGCCGCTGCTGCAGCGATGAAGCAGAGAACGTAGAGGACAGGTCGTATCCAGACGGACTGCCGGACAGTGTCTCTTGTGGCCATCGCGATCTCCTTCGAAGCCGGCGGTAGGGAACCAGCTTCCTGCAGACGATCGCCTGTGACGTTAGAAGCCCTGATCGGGCCGGAAGGCGGTCGCCTTATTCTTAACAAACGTTACGGCGATAGGCTTGCCTAAGTTCGCGTAAACGACAAGACGGTTGCCATAATCGTTGCTGAGGCTCTTGCTGACCTGGCCGAGCGCCATCTGTGTCTGCCGCTCGCTCATGCCCAGGATGACCTGGTGGGTATCAATGGCCTTCCACACCTCCGGCCCCCAGTGCTTGTAGAGCTCGTGCGGGTCGTCGTAGAAGAAGATCTCATCGAGGTAGAAGGTGTACATGCCGGACTCGTGGTAGCCGACAGGAACGCCGTAGACCCTGGTCGGATTCTCCGAGCCGGGCAGGGTGAAGAGCATCATAGTCTGGCGGTCGCCGCCGGGAATGCGGTGCGTGGCCGACTTGGGAGCGACCTGCTCGGCGAAGTCCTTTACTTCGAGCTTCTGGGCTCCCAACAGTGTGCCCACGGTCTTGGAGTAGTCCACATGTTTGCCGGTCGCAGGGTAGTAGTCCATCTGACCGCCCGCGGAGACCCACAGGGTTGAGCCGTTGAGCTCTTTTGCGTCGGCCAGGGAGGACTGGCGCTTCTTCTTCAGAAAGACGAGGTCGTCATCGGCGACCTTTTCACGTACTGGAGCGGCCACGGGCTGCTCAGGAGCGTTGCGCTCGCGGTAGATCATTCCCACACGTATTCCTACAACGGCCAGAAAGATCAGGGTTCCGCCGATCGCCCACTTGGCTTCGCTCTTCATTCGTTCGTTCCCTCCGGAATCTGGGAGTACTTTAGTTGATTGGCTCGGCTGTGCTCAACTCCCGTTCCGCCTCCATGAGGGATTCGGCGGTGAGAGCGTCGGCGCGCCGAAGCTTGGGGAAGAGTACAGAGGCGGAGGTGGTGACAAGAAGTGAGCCGATGCCTCCGATTACGACGGCGCGTACGGCTCCCCACCAGCTTGCCGTCAACCCGCTCTCAAACTCGCCGAACTCGTTGGAGGCTCCGATAAAGAGCCAGTTGACGGCGCTGACGCGGCCACGCATCTCCGGCGGCGTAGCCAGCTGCAGCATGCTGGAACGAACGACGACGCTGACCATGTCGCTGGCTCCTGTGACGAACAGAGCGGCCAGGCTGAGCCAGAGATTGCGCGAGAGCCCGAAGACGATCGTCGCCGCTCCATAGATGGCGACGCAGGTCAGCATCGTGACTCCGGCTCGGCGCTTGAGGGGCTTCAGGACGAGAAGAAGCGAGACCATCAGCGCCCCGACGCTGGGCATGGCGCGGAGAAGTCCAAGGCCACGCGGGCCGGCGTGCAGGATCTCGGTGGCGAAGATCGGCAGCAGGGCGACAGCGCCTCCCAGCATGACGGCGAAGAGATCCAGCGAAATCGATCCGAGCAGGAGCTTGGTGCGCCATACGTACTCAAGTCCGGCGAGCACCGTCTTTGCGCTGAAGCTGGTCGCTTTTCGTTCGACTGGCTCAGGCCGGATCATCCCGACGAGGATCAGAAAGGTCATGAGCATCGACAGCGTGAGGAGATAGACGATGGGAGCTCCCCGCCAGTGTTCCAGCGCGCCCGAGAGGGGAAGCGTGAACAGCAGGCCGCCAATCGCAGGTCCGGACATATTGGAGATCTGGTAGACGGTGGCGCCCCAGGTGACGGCGTTGACGAAGTGGTGCTTGGGGACGAGGCTGGGCAGCAGAGCGCTCGAGGCCGGCCCGCTGAACGCCCGGCCCATGCCGATGCCCACCAGAACGGCATAGATAGGCCAGATGCGTCCTCCGGCAAGAGCCCACGAGCTGAGCGAAAGCCAGAGCAGGCCGCCGGTACAGACAGCCTGCAGGCCGTAACAGAGCAGGATGATCTGGAGGCGGTCATAACGATCGGCTGCGTGACCGGCGGCGAGCATCAGGAGCAGGCCGGGGAGAAACAGGGCCAGGCCGGTGAGTCCGAGGTCGAGGGCGGAGTGCGTGATCTGATAGACCTGCCAGGCGACGGCAACCGACTGGGCTTCCGCGCCTATAATCACCAACATTCTTGCGCTCTGGTAAAGCCGGAAGTTACGCGAACGAAAGGCATCTCCCGCGCGGCCGGGCGTTCGACTCTCACCGTCAGACATAGCTCTATGCTGTCATACTTTTGGCAGGCTGGTCGCCGGGGAGTTCTTCTTCCGCATCTGAAAATTTCAGCCGCGGACGTAGAATCGGGGTGCGGTCGGCTGAAGAAGGGCTCTGTTTTTCAGGAAGAGCCACTTGGACGGTTTATTGTGCATATGGGCCCTTTTTCACTGATGGATGGATTGACTGCCGGTTCGATGGAGAGGATCTCTTGAAATTTCAGACGATCGAAAGGCTTCCGGATGCAGATCCGGAGGCAGTTTTGCGGGTCATGGAAGATGGGTTGCGCGAGGTTTCAAGCGAACTGGTCCGCGAAGGTCACAGAATTACGCTGGCCGGTCTCGGTCCGTCGCCGAGGGTAAAGAACCGTCGCGACCGCACGGTGATCGACGTCAAGGCGGAGAATGGCGTAACCACAATCCAGGTAGATGTCACCTATCAGGCGTCGGCCGTTCTGGGCAATACGTCTCAAAACGAGGTTGTGCAGGCGAAGCTGGACCGCGTCTTCGACGAGATGAGAATGCAGCTTGGACTCCGACGCGTCAGGGAACAAGCTCAGGAAGAAAGTCCGGCGATCACCGGGCAGGCAGAGACGACGCCCGATGTTTTGCCGGAGATAAGGTTTGCGGCTGAGGCAAGCGAAGTCCCCGGCGCCCAGGCAACGACGGCTGAGGTCTTGCCGGTTGATCCTCCAGTTGCTCCGATCGAGGACGTATCCCCACCTCAGGAAGAGGATTTGGTTGAGCCCGAACCGGTTGTGGATACTCCCGAGCAGGTGGAAGATCTTCCTGAGATAGCAGCGGAGGCAGCCCTGCCCGTTATGCCTGAAGTCGCTGAGCCGGTAGTGGAGTCGAAAGAGCCTGAGACGAAAGCGGAGGTTTCAGTCGTTGCTCCAGCGGAAGAGGTAGAGAAGGTCGAGGTCATGGCCCCTGTCGTTGCGGAGTTGCCCAAAAAGATCATTCCGGAACCTCCTCAAAAGAAGACAGAACCGGCCACGCCGAAGTTTACCGGCTCGCTGCTGGGAGGTTCGGAGCCCCCTGAGGACGCAAAGGGATCGCGATGGTGGAGCGCATGGGCGGCGGCGATCGTTGTTCTGGTGGTGGCGCCGATTGCATGGCTCTATCTGCCGCAAACCTCGAAGAATGAGCCTGCTGCCGTGCAGGAGAGTCCCGCTGCGGCATCGGCTGCTGCAGCTCCAGTTGCACAGCCTCGTCCTGAGCAGCCGGCCCCCCCGCAGCCAGGCGCTCAGGAGGATCCGGCTCTCGTGGTTCAGGACTGGGCATCCGCCATGGGCTCGAACGATGCCGCGAAGCAAGCGGCTTTTTATGCGGACTCCCTGGACCGTTACTTTCTTCGTCACAACGTAAGCAGGGAGTCCGTGCTCGCGGACAAACAGGCTTCGATAGACAGGCGGCAGGATGGGTGGAGCGTGACGATGGAGCGCGTGAAGGTGCTGCAGAAGAACGGAGCCGCCACAGCTACTATCCAACTGATCAAGCACTTCGTGGTGCGCAAGGAAGGAAAGCTGACTTCGCAGTGGTTCGTTCCATCGCAGCTTCAGTTGAAGCGTGTGGACGGCAGGTGGCAGATCACCTCTGAGCGCGATATGGGCTGGGCGCCTTCGCTGGAAGAGCTGGGCTACTAAATCGAAGTCAGCTCTTCTGTTGTTTCAACAACGCAAGCACTTCTTCCGCGTGTCCTTCGGGCTTAACCTCTTCGAAGATGTGGATGAGGTGTTGGCCCTTTCCGGTATCCGGTCCGATGAGATAAGTCGTGCGCTTCACGCCCTTGACCAGCTTGCCGTACATGTTCTTCGGCTTGATCAGGTCGTATCGGTTGATGAGCACCATGTCAGGATCGGCGAGAAGGTCGTAGGGAAGGTCGTACTTATCCTTGAACTTCTTCTGTGCCTTGACGGTGTCGCGCGAGATGCCCAGAACGACGATGCCCTGCTTCTGAAACTTCTTGAAGGCGTCGCGGAAGCCGCAGGACTCGATGGTGCAGCCCGGAGTGTCGGCGCGCGGATAGAAGAAGAGTACGACGGGTGAGTCCTTGAAGTCGGAAAGAGAGACCTCTTTCCCGTCCTGATTCTGCAGCGTGAAGTCTTCTACGAGGTCGCCGGGTTTCATCTTTGTTCCTTTCATCGCTGTTCAGGTCGTTCAGCGGCCTACCGGCCTTACGGTCATTGGCAGCTGATTGACGATTTTAATCTCGAAGATTGTCGGCCACTGCTTTCCGGTGACAAAGAGCCGGTCATGCTGCGCGTCGTATGCGATGCCGTTCAGGACCGACTCTGCGTTGACCTTCTGATTATCCGGCAGGATGCCGCTGAGGTCGATCCAGCCGATGACATGCCCGTCCTGCGGAGAGATGCGGGCGATGCGGTCGGAGTGCCAGATGTTCGCGTAGATCTCGCCCTTGATGTACTCCAGCTCGTTGAGCTGCACGATCATCGTCGATCCGTCTCTTACGACGATGTGGCGAGTCTCTTTGAACGTCTCGGGATCGCGAAAACGCAGTGTAGCCGTACCGTCGCTCGTGATGAGCTCTTTTGCGGTGCGGGTCATGCCCCAGCCTTCGCCCGTATAGGTGAACTGTTTGACAGGGCGCAGACTGAACCGGTCGTAGACGAAGCAGATATGCGACTGCCAGGTCCACTCGTAGATATTCGGCCCCCAGTCGACGATGCCCTCGCCGAAATATTGCTCCGGCAGCATGCGTGCCTGGAGGGCCTTGCCGGTCTCTGGCTGGATCGCCATGACGTTCGAATGCCCCTCGAGGCCGGTGCCTTCGTAGAAGAGGCCGCCAAGGTAGAAGAATCCCTCGGTGTAGCTCTCCGTCGAGTGCGGATACTTTGCCACAACTTTGTAGCCCGCAACGGGAGCAGCGACCGCCGAGCTGCAGAAAACAGTCGCCAGTGCAAGGCCGCAGGCGGCGCGAAGAAGGTGGGAAAGTACCCGCATCGTGTCCCTGCTAGCTGAGCGCCGCAAGCGTCTTTTCGAGAGAGGCTGCGTCTTCGACGTTGAGCGACGGAATGGAGGAGTCTCTACCGAGAATCTGTCGGTTGAGGCCGGTGAGAACCTTGCCCGGACCCACCTCGATGAAGTGGGTTACTCCCTGCGCTGCGAGCAGCTGGATGCATTCGACCCATCGCACCGAACCCGTGACCTGACGGACGAGGCAGTCGCGTGCGTCTACCGCGGCAGTCACCAGCCGGGCATCGACATTCGCCGCGACGGGAACAGCGGGATCGTTGAAGCTGAGCGCTGCAAGGTCCCTGGCCAGTGCGTCCTGCGCAGGCTGCATCAGAGCGCAGTGGAAGGGGGCGCTGACAGGAAGCATCACGGTACGCTTGGCTCCCGCCTCCTTGCAGAGTGCTGCTGCGCGCTCGACCGCTGCGGCAGCGCCGGAGATGACGGTCTGGTCGGGCGAGTTAAGATTGGCGGGCGAGACAACGGCGCTGTTGGGCGAAAAATCCTTCGCCTCAGGCGATGTGGGAAGCGGGGTGAGCTGGTCGGCGACCTGCGAGCATATCTCGCCGATGAGGGGAGCTGCAAGACCGAGGATCGCAGCCATGGCTCCCTGACCTGCCGGTATGGCCTGCTGCATGTATTGTCCGCGAGCACGAACTGTGCGGACCGCTTCGGTGAAGCTGAGAGTTCCCGCAGCGACGTGAGCGGAGTATTCGCCGAGAGAATGCCCTGCCGCGAGTGAGGCCGTAATGCCGCGTTCTGCAAGCAGCCTCGCAACTGCGACGGAAACGGTGAGAATCGCGGGCTGAGTATGCTCCGTAAGCTTGAGCTGGTCTTCGGGGCCTTCGAAGATCAGCTTCGAGAGAGCAAAGCCAAGAGCAGCATCGGCTTCGTCGAAGACTGCGCGGGCGGTGGGAAAGGTCTCGTACAGGTCGCGTCCCATGCCGACGGTCTGTGAACCCTGGCCGGGAAAGAGAAAGACTGGTTTCATCATCGATGACTATCGTAAATGAGCGATGCCTGTATCTCCGCAAAAGGGGGTGTTGTAGTCTTCGGGTGTCCCAGACATTACATCTCTTTGCAGAAGGAAAGACGGAGAGGCCGAATGATCAGAATCGCATCTGCCATGGTGGTCACGACGACGCTTGCAATCACGCTGGCTGCACAGGTTCCACCTCATGCGGAGCCCGCTCTCTCCCCTGCCGAGACAGCGATCGTGAATAAAAAGATCGCGACCCTCCATACGGAGAGTGACCGCAAGGTGGCCGGTGAGTGGAGCAACTCCAAAAAAGTGGCGGAGATCCTGTGCCGCCCCGCTGCAACGGCTTACTGGAAGAAGAAAGCCCCCGGTACGGATCGCGTCTTCCTGGGAACCTCGGCACCGGAGACTCTCATCCTCGAGAGCGACCATCGCCTCACAGGTTCAGGCCAGTACCGCGGCTCGAAGGGCTGGACGGATTTTCGGTTTACCTGTGACCTCGACCCCGCGAAGGGGGCGGTCACGGCCTTCGAGACGACTTCGGCGGCAGCATCTCACTGAGCGGTTAGGCTTGCTGCTGTTGCTGTCTGAGGGCACGCCTGGAGGCAAAGTCCATCAGCCGGTCGAGAGTCCGATCCGGCAGCAGCAGCGAAGGCACGACCCCTCGATTCGGGGAGATGTGGCAGCGTGCCGGAACGGCTGCGAGAGCTGGCGTTATTCGTGATAGCGGCTCTGCGCTGATGTGCAACGGCTATTCGTTGTGCAGCTCTTCGTAAAAGACGATGCGGTCGCGACCCAGGGCTTTGGCACGATAAAGAGCCTCGTCGGCGCGGCGGATTAGATCTTCGACGACGGAGATCTTGCGGTCGAACCATGCCGCTCCGAAGCTCGAGGTCACGCGAACGGACTGTTCTTCGAAGGCGAACGGTTTTTCGGAGATGGCCTGCAGAAGCTGATGAAGCCGTGCGTGCGGATCCTTGAAGGGCAGTCCCGGCAGCACGATGAGGAACTCCTCGCCGCCGTAGCGCCCGATGAAGTCGTAAGGCCGTATGTTGTCGAGCATGCGCCGGGCGGTATCGCGCAGGATGGCATCCCCCGCAAGATGGCCAAAGGTATCGTTGATCTGCTTGAAGTGGTCGACGTCAGCGAGGACGACTGCGAGAGGAGTCCCTGAGCGCCGCGCCCGCTCCATCTCGCGAATGAGGATATCGATGATGGCCGGGCGGTTCCAGATTCCGGTCAGCGCATCCCGCGTAGCCTGGTGGCTCAGAGCCTCGCGGGCTGCCATCAGCTCTGCCTTCTCTGCCTCCAGCTCACGGGTTCGCTGCGCAACCAGTTGCCGCAGCATTCGCTGCCGATGCAGAAGTCTACGCTCTCTCCAGTGCCAGACCACGATGGAGGCGACGAAGGAGAGGATGCCCAGAAGAAGGTACATCGCGCGGGTCCGCCACCATGGCGGCCTGACGGTAAAGCTCAAAGAGATGATGCGGGACTGCTTCTGCTGGTCCGGGTCGAGGGCCTGCAGCTCGAATCGATAGTCTCCCGGTGCAATGGCTGGATAGTGCAGTGTGTGCGATGTGGTCTCGCTCCAGTCGAACTCCATCCCGCTCAGACGATAGCGAAAGTGAAGAGCGCCCTCTCGCGCGAAGTTGAGCGAGGTGAAGTTGATATTGAGCGAAGCATCCTGCCACGGCATGAGGGTCGTGGATGTGAGTGAGAGAGGCTGAGTGCCCAGATAGGCGGACGTGAAGCGGACGTCCAGCGGAGCCGACGAGATGAGAGCTTCAGGATGCAGCAGGTGGATCGCTCCTCCGTTCGCTCCGATCCAGACCGAACCATCGGCCTCGGCCAGAAAGGCTCCTTCGTCGGTGTCGTTCGAGATAAGGCCGTCCCTGCGAGTAAGCAGGCGCCACCGAACTCCGTCGAAGAGATTGACCCCGAGGTCGGTTCCCACCCATAGCCACCCACGCTTGTCGAATCGAACCGTCTGAATGTCGTTCGACGCGAGAGTCGGAGGCGAGATGGAGTCGAGCATGGTGATGTGGCTATCGTCGATACGCAGGTGCAGCAGCGCCGGAATTCCTCCGCCGATCCAGATCGAGCCATCCGGGGCTGCGGCAATATTGCGCATCTGGCCTCGGGTCGCCGCCGGATCGAGCGTGACTTTGCTGAAGCGACTATCAACATGCGAGAGCCGGTAGAGGTGGCTGTCGGTGAGAAACCAGAGATCATGATCGGGACTCTCGGCAGCATCGACGAAGGCCTCGCTGGAGAAGATCGGATTGGAGACCTTCTCGATGGAGGGTTTGTCGGGGGTGCGGATCACGTACAGTCCGTCGCGCGACAGGATCCAGATGCGGTGACAGGAGTCAGTGAAGGTGCGCGCGAGAGCAGGGACCTTCTCTCGGAAGATAATATGTTCGACCTTCGGGTCTGTGCGCAGAACCTCGCCGTCGATGGTGAAGAACCAGAGAGAGCCATCGGGCGACTCCGCGAAACCCGTCGCGTGAAGGATGGGCATCGAGTGGAAGAGGCTGGGTGTGCTCAGTCTCTCGGTCGTCTCATCCAGTTGGTTGACCTGAAACTGGTCGGCGATCCAGAGGCGACGGTGGCTGTCGCGGAAGATGGGCCAGACAACATCGTCGTGCAGGCCCTGAGTGATGGTCCAGTTTTCAACCGTGCCGTAGCCTTCCCAGCGGACGAGGCCATGGCCTCGCGTGGAAAACCACGGAGTTCCGTAGCGATCGAAGAGGATCGTGCTGACATCTTTGAAGTCCACGCCGTTGGTAGAGTCGAAGGTCCTCCACGAGGATCCCTCCCAGCGAGCCAGCCCACGATTGACCTGCGTCAGAATCGCTCCCTGTGGATCCTGGGCCATCGTGAGGATGCCCGATCCTCGATATGTCGTGAGGTCGTCCTTGGAGGGAATATCGCGGGATCGAAATGCGGTATCGCCGTGGAGAAGGACACGGATATGGTGACGGCTCCTGCTCCACAGGGCTCCGCTGCGATCCTCGAAGAGGCAGACCCATGCCTCGGGAGAGATGCCTTGAGCCTGGGAGAAGATCTCGACCCGTTCGGAGCGTTGTGCTTCAAGCGGCCTGCGAATGCGGCAGATAGCCTGGCCACACCCGAGCCAGAGATCGTGCTCCGTAGAGACGAAGACGCTGTGAAGCTGTGCAAGCGACGGATTGTTTTCGATCTCTGAAGAACTGAAAAAAGGAGCCGCCGACCATACAGGGAGGCCGTCCCGCTCTCCTGTCTGAGAGATCAGCATCAGCGAGCCGCGCGCAAGAAAGAGGATGTGTCTGGAATCGAGAGAGCTGAGAGGTTCGCCAGCCCCGAACTGCATCGTGGAGGTGCCGGCGGGAGCAGGGAAAAAGTGATTGCCGTCGAAGTAGTAGAGATGATCGTTGGTGGCTACCCAGATTCGGCCCGACATATCTTTGTGGAGCCCGAGAACCAGGGATTCACCGATGCCGTCGGCGGGACCGAAGCGATGAAACTCCGCTCCATCGTAACGAAACAAACCATTTTCCGTGGCAAGCCACAGCATCCCCGACTTGTCCTCGACCAGGCCGAAGACATCGAGATTACGAAGCCCCTCGTCCTGACCATAGTGGAGAAAACTGAGCTGCTGCGCATCGGCTTGAAAGAGGGCTGTCGCAAGTAAAAGCGCAACAAGAGCGAGACGCACGCTCAACGGGCGTCGGAGCCACAGGAATACCGGAAGCCGGAGAATAGGTTTGCGTTCAGGCCGGCTGCTCAACGGAAGTCACCTGCGCAACACCTCGGGTTCGAACCGGACTCGCGATAGCTGTCCAGTTGGAGAGATCAAAAAAATGATGGGCCCAGGCGTCGATTTACTTTATCAAGGCAATCGTCCTCAGGAAACAACTAACGTTGGCTATCTGAAGAAGAGCGGTCTTTTACAGACCTTTTTCCCAAATTGGGAAGAGGGATCAGCCTTGTAAACCTATTTGAGATGAGAACTTACCGGTCGAGGCCGGTTTTTTTACACACCGATTCCGAAGTCAACGTCCTGCTCATCGCCGGAGTGTGAATAGAAGTCATAGGGTGTACGCCGATTGAACTTATACCGCTGACGCAACTCTCTGCCGATGAACAGACCCAGGGCCACTGCTCCCAGACCGGCCGATACCCAGCCGATGGTCTTGACGAGAGTAGACTCCTCCTCACCTTCAGGGAAGGGAAGCTTGTTCAAGGCAGAGACAGTCGAATCCTCGGTGCAATCGGACTTCATGCAAGGATGATAGCGCAGGTTGAAGACCGCTGGCAGGTTACCTTAGGTATTCTGCGCCGTCCTTCCCGATGTGGTTAGGTTACGTCTACGTGCTGGAAGCCCAGGCTGTACAGAAGAGTCGTTACCGTAGCGCGGGCATTCTTGCGGGCTGTGTCCAGTATTCCGTCGGCCAAGGCGGTCTGCTGCAACTGCTGTTCGGCCTTCGCTCGTGTCTCGGACTCAAGGTTCTGGTCAACAGGAACGAGGATGCCGGTCGAACGGGCATAGACCCGTGTGTGCTGATTATCGAGCGTGGTGGCGAAAAGTTGTGAGGTCGGCAGCGTCACGTGAATGGAGCGTGTTTCGTTACTGCCGGTGATGCGGATGTCCTCGGGCTTCAGCTGAGCCAGATCGATACCCGCAATTGCCTGCCCATGAACGACGAGCAGGATGCGGTCGCCGGCCAGCAGATCCGGCAGGACGGCGCTGGACTTCGAGCCCTCGACGATCGTATCCATCGAATAAACGACGGTCTCCAGACGGCTAAGCCGTTGGATTCGCTGAACAACGGCAGGGACCGAGGTGTCGAACTCCGTAGCCCTGCCCATGATGCGATCCGCCAGATGAGCCATGACACCGGTAGTGGCATGCCGCAGAAAGAGGGCCAGAGCCGCCGCTCCAAGCAGTAACGCGAACAGGAAGATAAGAAAGGTTCCCGATGAGCCTCGGCCAGAGGTGTATTGAGTCGTCATAACTGGTTTGGATGGTATCTCACAGCCGAGCGACTGGCTGAGATGCTTTCCGCAAAGAATATCGAAGCAAGTGTGAAAGTTTTGAAGTTATTGAGCCGGCACAGGACAGGGGGAGTTCCGCCCGGACCGTTTGCCGTTAGAATGGCGGAGTGCGCTCGATACCAATGGGTAAAGATGCCGCCGCCAACGGGCCTCAGGTAAGCGTTCTGGGATTCGGCTGCGCGGCGATGGGTGGGCGGAGTTCGCGCAAGGAGTCGCTGACGGCGATCGCGGCGGCCTGGGATGCGGGCATCACGTTCTACGATACGGCTCGCTCGTACGGATACGGGCAATCCGAAGGGCTGGTGGGTGAGTTCCTCCGGGACAAGCGCGACTCGGCGGTCATCTGCACCAAGTTCGGGATTCTGCCCGCGAACCAGGGCGGCTGGAAGCAGAAGCTGAAGCCGCTGGCTCGGGGCGCGCTCAAGGTATTTCCCGGGCTGCGTGGAGCGGTGCGGAAGCAGGTGGGCGATCAGTTCATCGCGGGGCAGTTCACTGTGGAGACCCTGCGGTCGAGCTTCGAGACCAGCCTGCGCGAGCTGAAGACGGATTACGTGGACATTCTGCTGCTTCATGCCGCTCCGGCCTCGGTGCTCGAGCAGGATGACCTGCTGGAGGCTCTCGACCGGCTGGTGCAGAGCGGAAAGGTTCGCCTCGCCGGAATCTCCGGCGAGATTCCGGTCATCGAGCGGTACTTTGCAAAGCGTCCAAAGGCGCTGGGGACGGCTCAGTTTGCCCTGAACCTCTCGACCATAGGGTTTGCGGAGACGACGCGGCGGAACAGCGATCTTCTGCTCGTCGCCAACCATCCCTACGGCGGCCCCTCGGGAGCCGCGGGCGGAAGGGCGATGGTGGAGTATCTGCGAAGCGCCGCGGAGATTCCTGCCGACCTGCGCGAGAAGCTCGACCCAGCCGATCCTCAGGTGCTCCCGGAGCTGGTCCTGAACTCCATCCTCGACGGCACGGGAGTCAGCGCCGTCATTCCGGCGATGATGCAGGTCAGGCACATCACCAGCAACGTCCGGGCGGTCGAGAACTCCCGATTCAGTTCGCAGGAGCTAGAGATTCTGCGCGGCTGCCTTGCTCGGAGATCGTCGCAGGCCGCGTAGCTGCAAACTGCGCAGTAAGACGGTCTGCCAGCCGCAGGGTCAGCGCCATCATGGTAAAGGTGGGGTTGGAGCTGCTGCCCGAAGGAAAGACCGCGCAGCTGGCGATGGCCAGATTATCGAGTCCGTGGACCGTGAGATCGCGGTTCACGACGCTGCTTGCCGGATCGTCTCCCATCCTCAGTCCACCCATCGCATGGATGATGTCGGACATCGGCGGCGTCACGCCCTCGGCCAGAGCCGGGTCCCACGCCCCGGGATCGAGTCCCATCGATTGCAGATGACCACGCATGATCTGCGAGAAACGGTAAGCAGTATCCTTCTCAAGATCACCGATCCTCCAGTCGACGACAGTGACAGGCAGACCTAAAGCGTCTGTGCGATCCGAGAGCCGGATGCGGTTGTCCGGGTTCGGCACCTGTTCAAGATCGACGTTCAGATAAAGTGTTGCCCGGCTGCTGATGGCTCGGCGCTTTTTGAAGCGCGTATAGAAAAGAAGCCGTGCGACATCTGCGGCCCCGCGAATCGTAGGCAGAAGGTTGGCAACGATGGCCTCCTTCAGACGGCCGCTCTGCAGGGAACGTAGAAGATTGCGGATCGCGGCAACGCCGGAGTCCTCCGGCTCTTCGATGACGACATGCGACATCACCGCAAGCAGGTTCTCTCGCTCGCGCAGCTCCGGCATCGCCTCAAGCTTGCAGGTGTGCAGCGTCCCATCGACGAAGAACGGCCCCAGCTGTTCGACGATGCGCTCCCGTGCCGGCGAGAGAAAGCGAGCGGCGTGGAAGGAGATGTGATCGTGGAAGTAGCGTCCGATCTGGTCGTGCGGATTCGGAACATCGGGAGAGCACAGCAGAAGACGGCAGCTCTCGATGGTTCCGGCGCAGACAACAAACTGCGAGGCGGTAAAGGTGAACTCGCGGCGTTCGTAGTTGAGAACCTGCACTGACGCGATACGCGAGGGATCGGAGGAGTCGCGCTTGAAGAAGGCAGCGTTGGCGTGAGTGAAGACCGTGATCTTCGGGTGAGCCAGCGCCTCCTGCCCGATCGTCCGCGCAAGGTTGCGCCGGTTGAAGGGGATCCACTTCGAGAAGCGGAGTCGAATGTCGCTCGGAAAAGCGACTGCCGGATGCCCGAGCGCCGGAAGAAGATCCGCCGTAAAAGGCAGCTGGTCTACGCCGAGGAGGCGTTGAATATCGTCGTAGTAGGGCGTCAGCTCCTGCTCGGCGATGGGCCAGCCCAGCGTCGCCGAACCTTTGGGAGCGACGAACGTGTCGTGCGTGAAGGGGAGAAGCTGGCCTCCCCACTGTGTGGACGTTCCGCCGAAGGTGCGGAAGCGTCCCTCATGCACACCCATGTGGCGCTCGGCTGCTATCTCCGACCGATACAAAGCCTGACTCCGCTCTTCAGGAATGAGGCCCCCGGCTTCGAGCAAGTGAACATCGATTCCGCGGCCCGCGAGCCGTGTCGCAAGGATCAGGCCTGCAATGCCTCCGCCGATGATGCAGACGGTGCTGTGAAAAGAGCTGGGTAAACCACTCTGCTCGAGATCGATTTGCATTCCGGGGCCCTCAGTACTGCGATTAGACGGAGGCTGATGTTGGAATAGAGGTCGTCGTCGACTGATTGTTGTGAGCGATGCGGTTGCGGTAGCTAGCGGCCACGAAGTCGCGGAAGAGCGGGTGAGGCTCGAGCGGCTTCGATTTGAACTCGGGGTGGAACTGGCAGCCGAGGAAGAACGGATGCGTCGGGATCTCTACGATCTCAACGTAGGTTGCGTCGGGTGTGGTTCCGGTAAGCCGAAGACCTGCACCGGTAAGAACGGCCTCGTACTCGCGGTTGAACTCGTAACGATGACGATGGCGCTCGCTGATCTCGGTGGTTCCGTAGGCCTTCGCTGCGAGCGATCCGGGCTCAAGCACGCAGGGCCACGCGCCCAGGCGCATGGTTCCGCCCATCTCTTCCACGCCGGTCAGCTCGCGGAGCTTATAGATGATGCGATGCGGCGTCGCGGGATCGAACTCGCCGGAGTTGGCGTCCTTCAGGCCGCAGACGTTGCGTGCGTACTCGATGCAGGCGGTCTGCATGCCGAGGCAGATGCCGAAGTACGGCGTTCCGCTCTCGCGGGCATAACGAATCGCGTTCAACATGCCTTCGATGCCGCGCTTGCCGAAGCCTCCGGGAACGAGGATGCCGTCGAAGCCTTCGAGCTGCTGGCGGTAGTCGAGCGTCGGACGACCGTCCGCATCGTGCGTCTCCAATCCTTCGGCTTCGATCCAGGTGACGCGCAGCTTGAGGTTGTGGGCGAGAGCGCCGTGAACCAGAGCCTCCTTCAGCGACTTGTAGGAGTCCTCGTACTCGACGTACTTGCCGACGATTCCGATGGAGACCTCGTCCTGCGGGTTGTAGGCGCGATGAACGATGTCCTGCCAGCGCGAGAGATCGGGCTGGCGAGCGTCGATGTGAAGATAGCGCATCGCAAGGGCGTCGACACCTTCCTGCGCGAAGGTGAGGGGGACTTCGTAGATGCTGTCGACGTCGCGTGCGGCGATGACAGCCTGCTCTTCCACGTTGCAGAAGGCGGCGATCTTCTGGCGCATCTCGCGGGGAACGGCACGGTCGGAGCGGCAGAGCAGGATATCGGGCTGGATTCCGATGGAGAGCATCTCCTTGACGGAGTGCTGCGTGGGCTTGGTCTTCAGCTCCTGCGCGGCGGCGATCCAGGGGATCAGCGTGACGTGGACGAAGACGGTGTTCTCGCGGCCGAGGTCCTGGCGCATCTGGCGGATGGCCTCGAGGAAGGGCAGCGATTCGATGTCGCCGACGGTTCCGCCGATCTCGACGATGGTGACATCGGTGTCCTGCGCGACCTTGCGCATCGCGTTCTTGATCTCGTTGGTGACGTGCGGGATCACCTGCACGGTCTTGCCGAGATAGTCGCCGCGGCGCTCCTTGGTGATGATCTGCTCGTAGATGCGACCGGTGGTCAGGTTGTTGTCGCGGGTGAGACGCGCGTGCGTGAAGCGCTCGTAGTGACCGAGGTCGAGGTCGGTCTCGGCTCCGTCGTCGGTGACGAAGACCTCTCCATGCTGGAACGGTGACATCGTTCCGGGATCGACGTTAAGGTACGGATCGAACTTCATCAGGTTGACGCGGAGACCGCGAGCTTCCAGCAGGCAGCCGATGGAGGCCGCTGCCAGACCTTTTCCTAACGAAGACACAACGCCGCCCGTTACGAAGATGTACTTTGCAGACATTTCCGCGACCTCTTGAGTTGAATTGGAAATTTGTGCGTGGTGTGCACGATTAAGTATCGCAGGGTCTTTCCCTCGAGGCAAGGTGTGGACCTTCCACCGGGTGAGGTGGAGAATAATTGGTAGACAGGGGTCCGCCGCTGGGGCGAATACCGATCTTAACGTGTTACTGCTAAAGTGCCAATAAGGGGGCCTCTCCGATAACGTCCGCCCCGTTCAATGGTCTGACAATAGGAAAGTCTCAGTTCGATGGATGAACGACTTCACGCGTAAAAGAGGGAAGCTTGAACTCAAGAAAATCTATCTCCGCTCTAGCGACAGCTGTTTTTGCGATGACCACATCCTTGTTCGCTCAGGATGCCAACTTCCATAACGCTCCGGCTTCGGCCGCAGCGATGGAAAATCCTCACACGAAGCAAGCGGACGTTGAGGCAGGCAAGGACGTTTACCAGCAGAGATGTGCAGCCTGTCACGGACCGACGGCCAAGGGAGCAGGAAACGTTCCGGGGCTGGCCTCCGGACCGGCACAGACCGCCAAGCCGGGAGAGGTCTTCTGGTACATCACGCGCGGCGATCTGGCCAACGGCATGCCGTCGTGGGGAACCCTGCCGGAAGAGCAGCGCTGGCAGGTTGTGAGCTACATCAGATATCTGGGTGGACCGAACGCTGCGCCACTGACCCCGGCGAGCACGAGCACAACCTCGGCTCCGGCCAAGTTCGAAGCTCCGGCTCCAAAGCCGCCCTTCACCGACTTCCGTTACGAGGAGCCGGGCAAGGTTCGCAAGATCACGGTCGCCGATCTACCGCAGCCGTTTGCGACGGAGTCGGCGGGAAATCAGGCTCACCTGGTTCCGCGTCCGGAGGGCGTCTGGCCCAAGGCTCCGGAAGGCTTCAAGGTGGAGCAGTATGCGACCGGGCTGGAGAATCCCCGTCTCATCCGCACAGCTCCGAACGGCGACTACTTTGTAGCCGAGACCGACAAGAATCAGATCCGTGTCTTTCGCGGCATCACCGCCGACGGCAAGGCCGAGATGACCAGCGTCTTCGCGACCGGGCTCAACAAGCCTTTCGGAATCGCGTTCTATCCGCAGGGGCCGAATCCGCAGTGGGTCTATATTGGCAATCTCGACTCCGTTGTTCGCTTTCCTTATAAGAACGGCGACGTGAAGGCGAGCGCTGCGCCGGAGCACATCGCCGACATCCCCGGCGGCCGGGGCCACACGACGCGTGACGTTCGCTTCTCGCTGGACGGCAAGAAGATGTGGGTCTCGGTGGGATCGGGCTCGAACGTCGACGATCCGGATACGAGTCCGGTGGAGAAGAACCGCGCCGATGTTCTGGAGTTCACCCCGGATGGAAGCGGCATGAAGGTCTACGCCTACGGCATCCGCAACTGCGTTGGTGAAGAGGTGAACCCGAAGACCGGCGAGCTGTGGTGCTCGGTGAACGAGCGCGACGCCCTGGGCGACAACCTTGTTCCCGACTACATCACCAGCGTGAAGCCGGGCGGCTTCTACGGCTGGCCGTGGTGGTATATGGGTGCTCACCAGGATCCTCGCCATGCGGGCAAGCATCCGGAGCTGAAGGACAAGGCGATTGTGCCGGATGTCCTGCTGAATCCGCACAACGCTTCGCTCGAGATCACCTTCTACAACGGCAAGCAGTTCCCGGCGGAGTACTCGGGCGACATCTTCGCCGGTGAGCACGGATCGTGGAACCGGTCGGCACGCGTGGGCTATGAGGTCATCCGCGTTCCTCTGCACCAGACGGGCCATGCTACGGGCGAGTACCAGGACTTCCTCACGGGCTTCGTGCTTCCGAGCGGCGAGGTTTGGGGCAGGCCGGTGGGTGTCACCACGGCGAAGGACGGATCGCTTCTGGTAACGGACGACGGATCGAACTCGATCTGGCGCGTCAGCTATACCGGCAAGTAAGCGAGAGCAAGTAATAAGTTGATACGAAATCCCCCGGAGTCAATTCTTCGGGGGATTTCGTTTTTATCCCTACCCCTGCCTTTTTCCTGCAAAGTATTCGATCTAAAAGATTTGACCTGGTACTTCGTCTGTAGCCACTCTACAGATGCAGAAAGAAGACAGGGGCTATGGACGCAAGTATCGCTACCACCTGCAGCGCAAATACGTAAAGCGTTTGGCGTGGAGCCCGGGGCAGCCACCGAATTGCAAAGATGGCCAGTAAAGGGAGTTGACCAGCCATCAGCAACTGCCAGATATGCGCCGCCGCACCTTCATCGGCCGGTTTAGGACCTGCTCCTAAGAACGTTACTGTGACCAGAACAACGGTAAGTGCAGTGAGAGACATTGCGATGGGAAGAAAGGCCGTCGGCTGCCTCACGATTACTCCAAAGAGATGTTTCTGCTCGTTCATGTTTTCTCCTGAAGAAGGGAGGACGTGTTCTCGAAGTGCTGAGAATACGACATCCAATAGGGTGCGAATGTTTGTGGGCTCAGATTGGAGTAGCGTTTCAAACTCTTTGCCATACCGCTTACGCCAACTGGACGGATAAAAGTAAACGAGCAAGCGCGCGAATCTGGAGTTCATATGGCCTCCAATCGCTCCAGGCCAGCTTTCGAGAACTGATGCAGGGTGCTCAGCCTGGCTCGAAGGACTTGAATACCCTCCGCTGTGATGCGGTAAGGCTGTCGACGATCTTCAGAGGGCAGAGGCTCGATCCATCGTTGTTGTTCAAGCCGCGCGATCGCCCCATAGAGTGTTCCTGGCCCCAGACGGGTTCCGCAGAGAAGAACGATGTCTTCGATCATCGCGTGTCCATGCTTTGGACCGCTCGCCAGGCTGGCTAACACCAGCAAAGGCGGATCGGAGTACTGCCCCGGATCTCGCTGTTTGTCGGCTTGTACTACGTTTCGCGTACTACGCATGACGTAGTTATTGCACGATGGGTTTTAAATCGGCAAGAAAAATCTCAACAAAATGAAAAGATCTGACCGAGGGCCAGATCTTTCATTCAGTGTGCTGAAGTTAATTATAGCGTTTGCAGGTTAACGAATCGTCATTGGTATCTTTATCATTCTAGATAAGATAGGCACGATTAAGGCTTGACTTGCCGGGATGGGCGAGCAGGTTCTTAATGGCGAACTGCCCGGGGCTGCGCTTGCAGTTTCCCGGTTCCTGATTCGAATAGACATGGCCGTACCGCTGGCCGATTCCGAGGATACGCTGGATCTGTTCCGGGGAGGGCATGGTGGAGCGGTAAGGGCTCTCGCGGTCGAAGGGAAGGCTCGCGTCTTCGAAGAAACGTCCGAGGTTCGGTGTGCAGGTGATGAGTACGCGAACGTCGGAGGTGGTGGGGTTGCGAAAGCCGTGCAGTGTCATCGGAGGGACGTTGATCATCTCGCCGGGGACCGCGAAGCACCACTCGAGCCCTGAGGGTGATTCGGAGGCGAACTCGGGAGCGCCTTCGAGGACAAGGAAGGCCTCCTGATCGGGGTGGCGGTGGGGAGGTACTACGACCCCGGGCGGGATGGTGGCCTCGAGGACACAGTATCGGTTGCCAGTTTCAGCGTCGGTAAGTTTCCACTCGAGCTCGACGCCAAGGAGTTCTACCTTCTCGGATTTGTTCATGGTCGTTCACTTTCGGGTGCTTCTATTTTTCTGGTGTGGATTTTGCTGCTGTAAGCAGACTTTCAAGGGCCCATGAGACTGCGTCTTCGGCTTCGGGACCGGAGAGTAAGCCGCGATCGCGAAGCAGCTGCCAGAAGGGAGCGCTGTAGATGGCGACGAAGACGGCCACGATGCGTGCCCTCTCCTTTTCGGAGAGGCCATCGAGGGTGTTTGCGAGGCTTTGGGCGAAGGCGGCACGGCCTTCGGCTCCTCCACGCTCGCGAACTTCGGTACCTGCGGCGGAGGTGATGACGGCGCGAACGAGCGGGGCATTGGCCTCGAATTCGCGGAAGACCGACTGAGCGAGAGGAACGATCTCCTCTTCCTTCTCGGGGAAACGGGTCTTCGTCGCCTCGCGCAGCCTCTCCCAGAGCGCCTGCAGGAGACTGGCGCGGTCGGGAAAGTAACGATAGACAGTGCGGGCTCCCATCCCTGCGGCTTTCGCGATGGATTCGTGAGAGAAGGTTCCCCGCGGCCCCTGGCCGAGCTGGTGCATGGCTACTTCGAGGATCTGTTCACGGGTGGCAGCTGTGAGGCGATCCCGAAGGGAGGGTATTACTGTCGTCATGGCAGTATTCTGTCATTAAGGCATTACGGTGTCAAAACAGAGATATATGATTATTTAATTTTCGCGGGCGAAAATTCAGGATACCGAGCTATCTGGAGACTGGCCCGGAGTTACCCATCGGCGCAGGGAACGGAAGTGATGCTCCATATGGGCGATGTAGTCCTCGATGAGAAAGCCCAGAGTGATGGGAGTATCGGCGACGACGCCCCGGTTGCGAAGGCTGGATGAGTCGATGTGGTGGATGACCCAGACGAGATGCTCGTTGAGGGCGAACCAGAGGGCGAGGACTTCGGCCCACTCTCGCTCGCGGTAGTGCTGGAGACGGACCCAGTGCTCCTGAGCGTAGCCGGGCATGTGCTCGGGGGCGATCTGCATGCGAACGATGCGGCCAAGGTTGTTGACGGCGGAGTCGGTGAGGTGGCCGATGACCTCTTTCGCGGACCACTTACCTTCGCGCTCGGGGAGGCTGGCGTCGACGTTGGAGAGGGTGACGAGCCAGGGCATAGCGGAGCGGATGGTGGTGGAGAGCTGCTCGCTGAGGGAGATGGGGTCGAGGAGGGAGAGGTCGGTTTCCTGAGTGTAGGTTATGCCCATTCGAAGGCTCCTGGGTTGAGGACGAAGTCCGGCGATGCGGAGTGCTCGGCGAGATAGACGGAGAGTACGTCGAAGCGGGTGGACGCGCGCTGGGCGGCTGCGGGGAGACGATGGACGTAGGTGCGGGCCAGACGGCGCAGGGTGCGCTGCTTGTCTTCATCGACGGCGAGTTCGGCGGGAAAGGCGTCGCGGTGGCTGCGGGTTTTGACCTCGATGAAGCAGAGGGTTGAATCGTGCCAGGCGATGAGGTCGATGTCGCCGCGGAGACGAGCAGTCTTCCAGCGGCGGGCGACGATGGTGTAGCCATGCTGGCGGAGATGGAAGAGAGCTTCGCGTTCACCGAGCTCTCCGGTTTCGAGATGCGCGGCGTGGCGAGTGCGATGTAAAGAGTAAAGGCGGCGAAGAGCCCAGGCCTGTGTGCCGATCCAGAGAGAGGAGAGAGTTCTCTGAGGGGATGCGTGCGGGTCTGGGAGAGCCATGCGATTCAGGATAGTGCTGCTGAGAGTGGATTCGCACCAAAGATGTTGCAGAGTGTGTGAAAAAGTGACGACGCGGGAGGGATGCGCCTTGACAAGGGTTCGGCGGGAGCGCAGTATCACCCGCATATCTGGACTTGCCGATGTTGTTTCTCCCCTGAATCCTGGCGGTTCTCTCCCGGGCCCTCGTGTTAGTTCATCGATGGAGGTTTTTATGCCCGACCTCAAGAGTCTGTTCGCCTCTTCCGAACTTTCCCCTGACCTGATCTTTCATCGCCGATGGTGGTGGGACCCTATCGACATGGAGATCTTCAAAAACCTGAATGAAGTGGCGCAGCGTCAACTGGTGGCGGTGAGTCTTCAGACTCAAGCGGCCATCCTGAAGACGCAGGCGGAGGGCCTGGAAAAGATGGCAGGCGCGCTCGGCCAGCGTTAGTGCGATTCGCGGGCGATCGACGAGCCTGAGGGCTTCCGCAGGGCGGAGGTCCAAGAGCGTCTGTCGATCGTCTGGTTTCGCAGGGTAGTTGTGTGCAACTCCAAATGGTATTGCCGAAGGGAGGAGACCATGGTCGATGCTATGGGTCTCACTTTACTGGATGCTGCTCGACGCTCCGCGCCGGCACGGGATACATCACGACCGGTGTTGCTGGTTGGATTTCAGCACCAGGGCAATCTTGGACTGGGATATCTGGCAAGCACGCTGCGGGAGCATGGCTACACGGTGGTCATCTGCGACATTGAATCGCCGGTCGACGAGATTGTTGCGACGGCGGAGAGGCTGAGGCCGATGATCGTGGGCTTTTCGCTGATCTTTCAGTTCTACATACGGCAATACAGAATGATTGTGGAGCGGCTGCGCCGCGTGGGGATTACGTGCCACTTCACGATGGGAGGACACTTCCCGAGTCTGAGCCATGTGGAGACGCTGCGGGAGATTCCTGAGCTGGATTCGGTTACGCGGTTCGAAGGGGAGATGACGCTGCTGGAGCTGGCGGATGTGATTGGCCGGGGAGAAGAGTGGAGATCGGTTCCGGGAATTGCGTATCGCGATGAGGGCGGTGAAGTGAGAACGACTCCGATGCGAGCTCTGGTGGACGATCTGGATCTGCTGCCGTATCCGGATCGCAGCTATGAGCCGGAGAAGGCTCTGGGGCATAAGGCGTTGCCTCTGCTGGCGAGCAGAGGATGTGCGAGGACGTGTTCGTTCTGCTCGATCCAGACGTTCTACCGGACGGCTCCGGGGAAGATTGTGAGGACGCGTCGACCGGAGCGTGTGGTGGAGGAGATGCGGTCGCTCTATGAAGAGCGCGGGATAAGGATCTTTCTGTTTCAGGATGACGACTTTCCTTTGTTCGGGCCGGTGTGGAGGAGGTGGGCTGGGGAGTTTGTCAGCGAGATGCATCGCACGGGGCTGGACCGGAGAGTGATCTGGAAGATGAACTGCCGGGCGGATTCGGTCGACCTGGAGCTTTTTCGATCGATGCGCGATGCGGGGCTGTATCTGGTGTACATGGGGCTGGAGTCGGGCAACGAAGAAGGGTTGAAGACGCTGCATAAGCAGGTGACGGTGGAGCAGAATCTGCGCGCGGTGGCTTTGTTGAAGGAGGCAGGGCTGCTGTTCGAGTTTGGATTCATGCTATTCGATCCGGGGAGCACGCTGGATTCGGTGGCGAAGAATCTCGAGTTTCTTCGCACGATTCTGGCGGATGGATGTGCGGCGGCGGTGTTTTGCAGGATGTTGCCGTACGACGGCACGCCGATCAAAGACGAGCTGGAGAAGGCAGGGCGTCTGAAGGGCGATGTCTGCAAGCCGGAGTACGACTTTCTGGAGCCGAGGGTGAATGCGTTTTACCGGTCGCTGTCGGGACTGGTGGATGTGTGGGGATGGATTCATGGCTTCGAGGCTCTTTCGCCGCAACTGAACTGGGTTTCGAACGAGATTGCGATTATGGAGCGGATGTGTCCGGGGCTGGAGGGAATTGCCGAGTATAAGCAGGAGGTTCGCGAGATTACGCGGTCGAGCAACGAGATTCTGTTCGAGGTGGTGGAGCAGCTGCTCGAAGCGGCCCGCAGAGTTGAGCCGGAGGCTACGGCTCTGCCCGCGGATGCGACGACGTGGACGACGGAGGGATTGAAGGAACGCAGGCAGGAGTTTCTGGATCGTCTACTGACGAGCCGGAACGCATTTGTGCTGCGGCATCAGGCGGCTCTGCTGGATTCGCTGCAGATTCTTCCCCTGGTGTCCATGCCGCAAGGAATGAGCGGAGTGCCCGCCGCGGCGATCGCATAAGGCAGTTTGCTGTGGACGATAAATTTGCGCGGAGCTTTCTTGCTTAAAAGGAGGGAACATTCAGAGGTGGTGCGGGCGTCTAATAATATAGGCGAGTGGAAGTAAGGGGGATCGATGACGCTGCTGAATGCACCTACGTACGATGCGGGCCGTGAGAGGCGCAAGACCGGCCTGGTGATTGGTGGGATCGTACTGATTCTTGTAGCTGCCGTGGTGGGTGTGGGCGGGTACCTGATGGGGCATGGGTGGTTCTTTACTAATCTGCCTGCGGAACACAGGGTGGACAAGTTCTTCCAGGCGTTGGAGGCGAAGGACTACAACACGGCTTATGCGATCTGGACGAACGATGCCGACTGGCAGAAGCATCCGGAAAAGTACGACTATACGCTGAAGAGATTTACGGAAGACTGGACGACGGAGAGCCCGGTTGGGCCGATCCTGTCGCATCACGTGGACATCTCGAAGACAGATGGAACGGGGAACTTTGGGACCGGGATCATTGTCGCCGTGCGGGTGAACGGCGATCACAAGATGTTTATGTGGTACGAGAAGAAGGACGGCACGCTGACTTATCCGGCCCCGCATGAGCTGGGATACAACTGATATTGATGGAAACGGAATAAGTGGTGTTGAGTCCGGAGGGATTTGAACCCCGTGGACGGATACCGCGCGACTGAAATCTATGGTGGGCCCGGAGGGATTTGAACCCCCAACCAAGGGATTATGAGTCCCCTGCTCTAACCGTTGAGCTACAGGCCCATCTTTTCTTGAGTTTAGCAGACACTCGGACACGCCGATAAGGTGTCCGAGGTGACCAATGTACGAAAAAAAGGGCATGTACTTTGCAGGCTGGCGCGATAAGAAGGGCGTCCGTCATCGCAAATCGTTCGCAACCGCAGAAGCCGCTCTGCTCTATGAGGCGGCGCAGAAACCGAAACGCTTGGGAAAACCGCTGGGCCGCGTGCTCCCAGCATTGCGGCCCGAGTCGCAGGATATCGAATCGCAGCTGGCACTCATCACGGATGGGCTGCACGCGCTCTGGTCGGAGCTTGTGGAGGTCTGCGGCCGAGGGGGCTCGCGGTGAGCTTGCTTGCTGGCCGAACTCATCGAGACACGGAAGAGTGCGGTCGAGTTGGCAGCTATTTATCTCGCACCTATGACGATGTGCTTACAGCTCGATGTTCACGGAGCCGTCGGGGAAGTCTGCGCGGAGCACTAGCTCTCCGCCCAGAGCCTCGACGTACTCCCTCAGAGTGCTGAGGTATACGTCGGTTCGTTTCTCCAGTTTAGAGACCGCTCCCTGGTCGACGTGCAGCTTCTCGGCGAGATCGTTCTGGGTGAGGTTCCTGGCCTTGCGTAGCTTATCCAGGGGCATCGTCTCGATCGCGGCGGCCACGCGCTTCTCCACTCGGGCGCGGGCGTCCGGAGACATCTTGTTGCGGAGTTCGCTGAACTTTCTGGTTGCCATGATTCCTCCTTATTAGTTGATCTGTTTCAGGTGCTCGGCGTAGATTCTGTCGGCCACCGGGATCATCTTTTCGTACCAGCGGACGTCACCTGTCTTGTCTCCGCCGACGAGCAGCAGGGCCACGCGGCGGTGATCGAAGGCGAAGATGACGCGGAGCGGACGTCCGTCGTGCTGCACGCGAAGCTCTTTCATGTTTGGGAAGCTCGAGCCTTTCAGGGTGTCGACGTGCGGGCGGGAGAGCGCGGGGCCAACCTGTTCGAGGATGCCGACGCTGACGGCTACGCTCTCTTGCTCTTCGGCGGTAAGGCTCCCCCACCACATCTCGAACTCATCGGCGAACTCAATCTCCCATGCCTTAAATATGTCATGTATGGAATATGTCGTAAAGTACATATTTATGTTTGTTGCGTCACTGTTTCAATGGAAAGTCGAAGCCAAGGCCCTGCATCTGTTCTGTAGTCACGATGATCGGAATGGACATGTATCCACCATCCGCGATTGAAATCGGAAGGCCAACAAGATGTAGAGCCTCCTTCATTGTTTCGATGTTTGCAAATTCAACTGTGAGCGGCCCACGATCGGAGAATCCAATACTTCCGAACTGATGTCGCAAAGCGTAGGAGAGCCTGACCGCTGTGTCTCCAATCCAGGGAGAGAAGTAAGCTTCATATGTATCCATAGCGCGAGGTTAGAGTAACGCCGGTATATAAAACTAGCCCCCTATAGTCCCTCTGTTGAGGAAACGAGGGGTGGGTTATTCCTCCTCCAGGCGGCTCAGAATGGTGTTGACAGCCTCGCTCCCTCTCTCGTCGACGGCGTTTCGCAGGTCATCCAGTTCGCCGACAGCTGCGGGGGGAGGGAGTATCTCCGGTTCTCCCGGAACGTCCAGAGCATTTATTTCCGGCTGCATATCTCCTACGCCCTTGATGACCATATGCCAGTTAGCGAGCGCCGCGGCCGTGCTAGCGGTAAAAAGGGCGGGCCGGACGATGCATTGTTCGGTCCGCTTTTCTCTAGCGACGAAAGCTTGACTGGAGGCCTACGGGCGCGCTTCGAAGATCAGATTGAAGGGAGTCTCCGCGGCACGGCGAAACTGAGTGAAGCCTCCAGAGAGCACAACATCGCGCATGCGGGCTTCACCGGCTTGTGCGCCGAGGGCCAAGCCGACTTCCTGCGAGCGTGAGGCCGGGGTGCAGATGAGAGTGGAGGCTGAGTAGAAGACGCGGCCCACGGGATTGAGATTGTCCTCGGTATTGTCGTTGGCGAAGGGCTCGACGATCATCCACGTTCCCTTGGGAGCAAGAGTGGAGCGTACATGCGAGGAGGCTCCGACGGGATCTCCCATGTCGTGCAGGCAGTCGAAGAAGGTTACGAGGTCGTAGCTGTCGCCGGGGTAGTTTTTGGCTGCGGCCGCTTGGAAGGTGATGCGGTCGGCGACTCCGGCCTGCTCGGCTGCCTTCTTTGCCCACTCGATTGAGGCCGGGTGATAGTCGAAGCCGAAGAAGGTGGACTTTGGAAATGCCTTTGCCATCAGAATGGTGGAAGAGCCGTGTCCACAGCCTACGTCGGCGACGCGTGCTCCTTTTTCAAGCTGGGATTTCACGTTGGTGAGAGCCGGGATCCATTGCGAGATGAGGTTTGCGGCGTAGTTGGGACGGAAGAAGCGCTCGGTGCCCTGAAAGAGCTGGGAGTCGTGCTCGTGCCATCCGACTCCGCGTCCGGTGCGGAAGGCTTCGGTGATGGTGGGCTCATCGCGCATGACGGCGCCTACAATCTGAAATGCTCCGGGAAGAAAGGCGGGACTGTCTTCCACGGCGAGTGCGAAGGCCTGCTCCGGGGGCAGGGTGTAGGTTTTGCTCGCGGGATCGTAGGTCAGGTAGCCGCTGGCGGCGTTGGCGTTGAGCCATTCACGGACATAACGCTCGTCGGTGCTGGTCTTCGCGGCAAGCTGGGCCGGCGTGAGCGGACCGGCGTTCGCCATGGCCTTGTAGAGGCCGAGTTTATCTCCGATGATGACAAGGGCCGCATGCATAGCGGCCCCCATATCCTGGACGGCCTGATTCATAAAAGCATTGAGTTTAGATTCGTCGAGTGCAGATGCGACAGTGGTTGGTGTAGTAGTCATGCTTCCTCCTTCTGCCGGTCCTTCAGGCCCAGCAGACTTGCTTGCGGGGGCCCATTAGCACATCAGGACGTATTGCTCTGCCGGAGGAGGTTCTGAAGTTCTAACAAGAGAGATTACGCCGCGAGGAAAAGGGCTCGCTATTTTTCAGGCGCGGTGCCGGGAGTGGCGTTGGCGTCTTCGGGGGAGGGATTGATGTGGCCCTCGGCGTTCTCCGGGGTATCGGACCGCACGGCGGTTGGCCCAGGTCCTGCTGTGGCAGGGTTGTCTCCGCGTGGACCAGAGGGCTGGATGCCGTGGCGCTGCGTATGAGGAGAGCCTGGATCGACTGGGGTTCCTACGGGTTGGGGTTTTGAGGACATGTACCCTCCTTGTTCCTTCTTTGGACAGGAAACGCCGGGCTGCTGTTGCCTCGAACGGACAGGCGCTCATAGACTCCGGTAGTCTGTTTTAGATGGGTTTTGGAAGTTCTTCATCGCCTGAACGGTAATTTCAAAGACAGGAGTCTGGCGCAAAGGTATGAGTTCAAAGAGCGGAGAGGGTCAGGGTACCCCGATTCTTGTGACGGGAGGAGCCGGGTTTATCGGCTCGAACTTTGTGCTGGAGTGGCTTGCCGCAGGCAAGGGGCCGGTGGTGAATCTCGACAAGCTGACCTATGCGGGCAACCCGGAGAACCTGGCAAGTGTGGAGAAGGACCCGGCCTATACGTTCGTGCATGGCGATATCTGCGATGCGGAGCTGGTGAAGCAGCTTTTCGAGAAGCACAGGCCGCAGGCAATTGTGCACTTCGCCGCCGAGAGCCATGTGGACCGGTCGATTCTGGGACCGGAGGCGTTTCTTCGGACAAATATCGACGGTACGTTTACGCTGCTGCAGGCTGCGCGGGCGTACTTCGGCTTGCTGGAGGGAGAGGCGCGGGAGAGGTTCCGCTTTCTGCATGTATCGACGGATGAGGTCTACGGGACGCTGGAGCCGGAAGACCCGGCGTTTCATGAGGAGACGCCCTATGCTCCGAACTCGCCGTATGCGGCCTCGAAGGCGTCCAGCGATCATCTGGTGAGGGCGTGGGTTCACACCTACGGTCTGCCTGCGATCATTACGAACTGCTCGAATAACTATGGACCGTATCAGTTTCCGGAGAAGCTGATTCCGCTGATGATTGCGAATGCTCGCAAGGGAAAGCCGCTGCCGGTGTATGGAGACGGCCAGCAGGTGCGCGACTGGTTGTATGTGGCGGACCATTGCAGGGCGTTGATGGCGGTGCTCGAACGCGGCCGTGTGGGCGAGACCTACAACGTTGGTGGAGGAAACCAGCGCAGCAATCTCGAGGTGGTGACTACGCTCTGCAAGCTGCTGGATGAGCTTTCGCCGGAGTCGCCGACGAAGCCGCATCGTGAGTTGATTACCTATGTCGCCGATCGTCCGGGGCATGACCGCAGGTACGCGATCGATGCACGGAAGCTGGAGAGTGAGCTGGGGTGGAGCGCTCAGGAGAGCTTCGAGACTGGATTGCGGAAGACGGTGGAATGGTATCTGGCCAATACGGCCTGGGTGGAGAGTGTGACCAGCGGGGCTTATCAACATTGGGTGAAGCAGAACTATGGTGCACGTGAAGTTGCTGCGGCGGAGGGCTCGCGATGAAGGGAATTATTCTTGCGGGCGGCTCGGGAACGCGGCTGCATCCGGTGACCCAGGTTGTTTCGAAGCAGCTGCTGCCGGTGTATGACAAGCCGATGATCTATTACCCGCTCTCGATGCTTCTGTTGGCGGGGATTCGCGAGATTCTGATTATCTCGACCCCGCAGGATACGCCGAGGTTCGAGCAGCTTCTGGGTTCGGGCGAGCAGTGGGGAGTTCGGTTGCAATATGCGGTGCAGCCTTCGCCGGATGGGCTGGCACAGGCCTTCCTGATCGGCAGGGAGTTTCTTGCCGGGGAGCCGTGCTGTCTTGCGCTGGGTGACAACATCTTCTATGGCCACGATATGGTGAAGACGCTGCGGCAGGCGGCAGCTACGCGAGAGGGAGCTACGGTGTTTGCGTATCCGGTGCTCGACCCGGAGCGGTATGGAGTGGTGGAGTTCGACGCGAACCGCAGGGCTATCTCGATTGAGGAGAAGCCTGCGAAGCCGAAGTCGCGCTATGCGGTGACAGGGATCTATTTTTACGACTCGCAGGTGGTGGGAATCGCCGAGGGATTGAAGCCTTCGCCTCGGGGAGAGCTTGAGATTACCGATGTGAATCGCTGGTACCTGGAGCGGGGGCAGTTGAAGACCGAGGTGCTGGGCCGCGGAATGGCGTGGCTGGATACGGGAACGCACGACTCGCTGTTGGAGGCGGCTACGTTTATCCAGACGATTGAGAAGCGGCAGGGATTGAAGGTTGCCTGTCTGGAAGAGATCGCTTACCGGCAAGGCTATATTGACGAGGGACAGCTGCGGGAGCTGGCACTGAAGATGGGGAAGAGCAGCTATGGTCAGTATCTTGTGCGACTGCTCTCGGAGCCGGTGTACTGAGGATGAGCGGACGGATTCTTCTGACAGGAGTGACGGGGCAGGTTGGGGGTGAGCTTGCCCGGGTGCTGGGGTCGATGGGAGAGGTCGTGGCTCCGGCGCGGCATGAGCTGGACCTGACGGACACGGCTTCGGTGCGAGAGCTTGTTCGGGCTCTGCGGCCACGGTGGATTGTGAATCCGGCGGCTTATACCGCCGTGGATAAAGCGGAGAGTGAGCGCGAGCTGGCGTATGCGATCAACTGTGACGTCGTGCGCGCGATGGGAGAAGAGGCTCGGGCGATTGGGGCTGGGGTGATTCACTTTTCAACCGACTATGTCTTCGAAGGTATGGGGACGACTCCTTATAGAGAGACCGATGCGACGGGGCCGGTGAGCGTCTATGGCGCGAGCAAGCTGGCGGGGGAGCATGCGCTTGCGGAGACCGGTGCGGCGTATATGGTCTTTCGGACGAGCTGGGTCTACGGGGCGACGGGGAAGAACTTCCTGAAGACGATTCTGAAGGCAGCGCGGGAGCGGGAGCGGTTGCGTGTTGTTGCGGACCAGCACGGAGCGCCGACGTGGAGCCGCGATCTGGCTCGGATGACGGCCCGGGTGATCGAGCAGGTGGAGGAGCAAGCGGGGCGTGGAGAGTTGATCGAGGCGATGACGAAGTTCAACGGGGTGTATCACGCTGCCGGTGCCGGAGAGACGACGTGGTTCGGGTTTGCCGCGGAGGCGATCCAGCGATTGCGCGAGCTTGAGCCGGGGGCGAAGCTGGCCGAGGTGGATGCGATTGCGACCAGTGAGTATCCGACTCCGGCGAAGAGGCCGGCGAACTCGCGGCTGAACTGCGAGAAGCTGGCCATGACGTTCGGGTGGAGGATGATGGACTGGCGGGAGTCTTTGCGCGAGGTGATGGCAGAGCTATGAGTGAGTTGAAGTTTGATCACGTTGGCCTGGTGGTGGGCGATATGGCCGAGGGCCGTGAGTTTCTGGAGAGCATGTTCGGTCTGGATCGCTGGACGGAGGTCTTTGAGGATCCGGGGATCGGAGTGTATGTGCAGTTCGGACGCACGGAGGAGGGGCCGTGTTACGAGCTGATCTCGCCGCTGGGGGAGGCGAGCCCGGTGACGACCGCGCTGAAGCGGGGAATCAATATTCTTAACCACGTGGCCTATCTGACGGCCGATCTGGACAGGGACGCGCAGCGGCTGCAGGAGAAGGGCTCGATGATGGCGGGACCGGCGAAGCCTGCGGTTGCCTATGGAGGAGCAAGGGTGCAGTTTTGGATTACTCCGCAGAGGTTCATGGTGGAGCTGATCGAGGCTCCCGGGCATGAACATGCTTACAGGATGAAGGGATGAGCAAGAGAGCGTTGTTTCTGGACCGCGACGGCGTGGTGAACGTCGAGATCGGGTATCTGCACCGGATTGAAGACGTTAAATTTGTTCCGGGAATCTTTTCCTTGTGCCGGACGGCGATGCAGTTGGGGTATCGGCTGGTGATTGTGACCAATCAGGCTGGGATCGCGCGGGGATACTACAGCGAGGCGGACTTCGAGTCGCTGATGTTCTGGATGAGGGGTGAGCTGAGGGCTCAGGGCGTGGAGCTGGATGCGGTGTACTACTGCCCGTATCACCCGGAGCACGGCATCGGCGAATACAGACGGGAGCACGAGGATAGAAAACCCGGACCGGGGATGCTGCGGCGAGCGGAGCGCGAGTTCGGTGTCTCGCTGAGCAATAGCGTGATGGTGGGTGATCGGTGCAGTGATATTGCCGCAGCGAATGCAGCGGGGTTAAGGCAGGCGTTCCTGCTCTCTGGTACCGAGGAGAGAGGATGTGGCGGGGACTACATCGAGATCGCAGAGCTTGGCGAGCTGGAACGCTGGCTGGTCGAGCAGAAGTAAAGTTTTGTCTGGCTTGATTGGTCTAAGGAAGATCGGCGGAGATGAAGGTGCTTCCAGCCGCGTCCTTATCGCTGACTGAAGGAGATATTCCGTTCAGGTCTTCGAGAGACCAGTCGATATTGAGTGTAGGGTCGTTCCAGAGGATCGTGCGTTCCCCGGTGGGGTAATAAGGGTTGGTGGTCTTGTAGAGGACCTCGGCAGTCTCGGAGAGGACGAGGAAGCCATGGGCGAAGCCTTCGGGAATCCAGAGGAGCTCGAGTTCTCCGGATTCGGTGCGCGGCTTGAGGTGGAAGCCAGCCCATCTACCGAACTGCGGTGAGTTACGGCGAAGATCGACGGCTACATCCCAGATATGGCCGGATAGGACGCGGACGAGCTTTCCCTGAGGTTTACCAAGTTGATAATGGAGACCGCGGAGGACCCCTTTGGTGGAGAAAGACTGATTGTCCTGAACGAATTCAGCAGGTAAACCGGCTGCGGCAAAGGCGGAGGCGTTGAAAACCTCGGAAAACCAGCCGCGACTATCTCCAAAACGACGGGGTTGAATGAGTTTGACGTCGTGCAGCGGGGTATCGAGAACCTGCATCCCAAAAGTTTAACCTATCGGTCTGAGTGAGGGAGGGAGTTGCCCAAGAAAGAACTCCGGATGATGGTTAGCCTAAAATAGATTGTGGGAAAAGAAGGTTCAGTGATTAGAATGAACGGACTGTCGTGACGAAACGTTTTTGACAAGATAGATTTGTTTTTTCGGGTTTGGCTGAAATAATTACTGCCGCGATACTTTAGGCGCACGAGCAACCAGTATGTCGGGACCAACGCGCAGAGGCGAGGGTAGCGCTATACAGATACGGGATTTCAATGCAGGCTGAATATCAATCTCCCGAGTCGCGGACAGCGGCTATCGAAGATTCTTATTCGTACACAGACACCGTCAGTGGGGGCGCATTCAAGCTGTACTCCCTTGACCAGATGCCCTCGCAGCTCTTTCGCTACCGGGTCATCAAGCGCTGTATTGATGTCTTCCTGATTCTGGCTTGTGCACCCCTGATTCTGGCTGCTGTAGGGGTCGTCTCGCTGCTGGTGATGATAAGCTCACCTGGACCGATCTTTTATTCACACCGAAGGATACGCAAGAACGGCGCCTTCTTTTCGATGTGGAAGTTCAGGACGATGTGCGTCAACTCGGCCGAGGTGCTGGAGGATTATCTCGCGAAGCACCCGAAAGCTCGTTCGGAGTGGGTTAAGACTCATAAGCTGCGTCACGATCCAAGGATTACGCCGATAGGATCGTTTTTGCGGCGGTACAGTCTCGATGAGCTTCCCCAACTCTGGAACGTTCTGGCAGGACACATGAGCCTGGTTGGGCCGCGACCGATTGTGGCGGCGGAGGTCGAGAAGTATGCCGATTCCTTCGAATGCTATTGCAGGGTAAAGCCAGGTTTGACCGGGTTGTGGCAGGTCTCTGGCCGCAGTGAGTTGACCTACGATGAGCGCGTCGCCCTGGACTGTGATTATGTGAATCAGTGGGCTTTGCGGCGTGATATCAGGATTCTCCTGAAGACTTTCAAGGTGGTTTTGAAGCAGGATGGAGCCTACTGAGGGTTTCCGGTCTGAGTTGATCCACCAGTCGCCTGCTTCAGATAGTCTGAACTCGGTGGAAATTTTTCTTGCGCTTTTTTACGATCGGGCGATATACCGCATCAGGTTCTTTGCCTGAGGATCTTCGCGTTTTTATCTATGGAACAGATGCGAGATGTTATTAAAGCGAGTCTGCGAAGAGGGATGAATGCTCTTCCTCAGCAGGATCGTCTCACTATGGCGTGGGTAGCGGCTTGCGGACCAGCTCTTGCGGGCCGGGGAACTGTGGTGGGATATGAGGACGGCCTTGTGAAGATTGAGGTTCGGGAGGGCGCGTGGATGGAAGAGATGCGGGGCATGCGCAGCCATCTGGAAAGCGAGCTGGCGCGAATCTCGGGAGTGAAGGTCGTCAAGCTACACTTTATAGTGAAGAGGTAAGGACCGAACGATGAGTGGGCAGTCTGGAGTAACGATAGAGGATGTACGCCGGGTGGCGGAGCTGGCCAACCTGGAGCTAACCCCGGAGGAAGAGCCGCGCATGCAGCGCGACCTGAATGCGATTCTGGGATACATCGCTCAGTTGAACGAGCTGGATACCAGCGATGTTCCGCCGATGGCGCAGGTAGGCGAGGTACTCGACGGCGGTGTGATTCATGCTCATGGAGAGACCCTGCGTCGCGACCTGGTGCAGCCTTCTATCGATCGGGCCGAGGTCATGGCGGCGGCCCCGGAGACGGATGGGCGGTTCTTTAAGGTCCCGAAGGTGATCGAGCGGTAGTTTTCTGGAGAGACAGGTTTGACGGCAGAAAGTTTGACGAATTTGACCATCGATGAAGTGCGGGACGCGGTCGCTGCAGGACGCACAACGGCCACGGCATTGGCCGAGATGCATTACGATCGGATTGCGGCCGAAGACAGGGAGATTCATAGCTACCTGTCGCTCAGCAGGGAGCGCGCTCTGGCTCAGGCAGCGAAGGTCGATGCGATGGCGCAGCGCGGGGATGTGCTGCCTCCATTGGCTGGAGTGCCTGTGGGAATCAAAGATGTTCTGGTGATGCGGGGAGCACCCGCAACCGCTAGTTCGCTGATTCTAAAAGGGTACAGACCTCCTTATGATGCGACTTCAGTCGAACGGCTGGAGGCGGCGGGAGCGGTCCTGCTGGGCAAGCTGAATTGTGATGAGTTTGCCATGGGGAGTTCGAACGAGAACTCGGCCTATGGTCCTGTGCGCAATCCACGAGCATTGGACCGGGTTCCTGGAGGCTCAAGCGGCGGTTCTGCGGCTGCAGTTGCGGCTGGTTTCGCAGTGGCCACGCTCGGGACCGATACCGGGGGATCAATCCGGCAGCCGGCAGCCTTTTGTGGGGTGGTGGGTGTCCTGCCGACCTATGGGCGAGTGAGCCGGTATGGTTTGATTGCGTTTGCTTCTTCTCTCGACCGGGTCGGTCCGTTTACGAAGAACGTGAAGGATGCGGCGACCATGCTGGAAGTTCTGGCAGGGAAGGACGCGATGGACGCGACCTCTTCGGATCGGCCTGTCGGCGGTTATGTTGATGCTCTGGATAAGCCTGTTGAAGGGTTGAGGATTGGAGTTCCGGAAGAGTACTTTGGCGAAGGCCTTGACCCGGAGATCCGCGCAGCGGTCGAGAAGGCTCTTGACGGTCTAAAGGCAGCGGGCTGCGTGGTGAAGAAGGTTAGCCTTCCACATACGAAGTATGCGGTTCCTACTTACTATGTGATTGCAACCGCAGAGGCTTCGTCGAATCTTTCTCGGTTTGACGGTGTGCGCTTTGGGTTGCGCGATGCGGAGGCGCGGTCACTCGCCGATATGTATCGCAAGACACGCGATGCGGGTTTTGGTGCTGAGGTGAAGCGGAGAATTCTGCTGGGGACCTACGCGCTGAGCGCCGGCTATTATGACGCTTACTACAAGAAGGCTCAGCAGGTAAGAACTCTGTTGACGCGGGATTTTCTGGCGGCTTTCAACGAAGTGGATGTGTTGATTGCGCCGGTCACTCCGACCCCGGCGTTCAAGCTGGGCGAAAAGACGGATGATCCTGTGAAGATGTATCTCGAAGATATCTATTCAGTTGCGGCCAGTTTGGCAGGCGTGTGCGGAATGAGTGTCCCCTGCGGAGAGACCAGCGAGGACTTGCCAATCGGGGTTCAGGTCCTGGGTCGTCACTTCGATGAGGCCACGATGCTACGTGTGGCCCGGGCGGTTGAGGCAGGCCAGAAGAACTAAGTATGCGGATAGATACTGCCTGCACCCTTTCTTCCTGAATGGAAAAAGAGCATTCGAGTATCCTGAAGAAAGTAATTCTGGACTGCGGGGTTTTCCCGGGCCGGGCCTTCTGTGAAGGAGCGTTCTGAAAGGTTGATCGGTTTGCGAGAATTG
>Ga0255336_100300_pt1 | contig 94419 bp, 81 predicted proteins | sample MeOH1_35cm_T3_17_FD_189102 | JGI IMG/M metagenome (GOLD analysis project Ga0255336, IMG submission 189102) | Sandy soil microbial communities from University of British Columbia, Vancouver, Canada - MeOH1_35cm_T3_179 | ecosystem: Engineered > Artificial ecosystem > Sand microcosm > Unclassified ... | reverse complement strand
CCTTTAGAAGGAGGATTTCCTGGGAAACCTTGATTGTTTTGAGTGCCATCATTGCTTTGATTACCTTGTGTTACATTATTATTTTGGTTTTGTGTTGCACTGGAAGTTGAATCTGAGTTTCTATCTTTAGATCCTTGAGATGCTTGACCATCTCTGTTTTGCATTCCCGAAGGACCACCACTACGGTTTGAATTACTGCTTAAACTAAGCCTTTCTATTCCATTATGTCCAACTATAAGTTCCATAACTGTATTATTTGTACTGCTGTCAACATATGGCCTGCTGCTAGCGGGTGTTGCATCTACAATTAGTGCCCAAGATAGGGAAACTGCTAGTAGAACAGCTGTACCTGCAGTTAGATGAAGAATTTTTTTCTTAAAGGAAACTGCTGAGGTTAAAAGATATGTTATATATAAAGCAGGAACTATCATGTAGGCTTGAAGCATTTTAATATTAAAACCTATACCTACAAGTACCATACTTAATATTAGATATTTAAATTTTCCTTTTTCAGCAGCAACAGAAATTGCCCAACAAGCTAAAAGTAATACTAAGACAAGTACATTATCTACAGTATTATTTCTGCTTGCAGCTACAAAAACAGGGGTTACTGCAAGACAAAGGGAGGAAATAAGCCCAGCTACGCTTCCAAAGGACCTTTTAACAATAAAATATATTACTATAACTGAAATTACTCCTGCTAGAGCTTGGGGTAAAATTATGCTCCAGCCACTAAAACCAAATATTTTAGCAGAAATAGCCTGAAGCCAATATCCAAGGGGCGGCTTATCAATAGTTACAAAGCCAGATGGATCAAAGGATACGAAAAAGAAATTTTTAAGACTTAAGGTCATGCTTTTTACAGCGGCTGCATAATAGGCATTGGCTGTGCCTTCTATGTTTAAATTTACAAAATTCAGCATTGCTGACAAGAGAGTAATGAATCCTAATGCAATTGTTTCTTTTGTAAGTTTAATTTTTTTCAATATTGTTCACTCCTTTTAATTGCTTTATGAAAAATAAATAGGTAGTATTTCAATTTTATTACCTTTTCAATTTTCAAATTTTCCTTAATAATGAGTATAACTGCAAAATGTTGTACTAATATCAAGGAATTTTGTGAACAATATGTGAAAGCTTTAATCTTACCATTCACCTGGATAGGCAACAATATATAAAGTTATATTTCGTTTCCCCCAGACAAAACAATCAGCTTCAGAGCTCATATATAAATCAATAATATTTCCTTTTATGGCACTACCTGTATCAGAAGAAATAGCATAACCGTAGCCTGGTATGTAAACTTTTGCGCCTAAAGGGATAACTGATGGGTCAACAGCTATTGTACTTAAACCTTGAGGATCTCTAATAGGCTTTAGCCCTAAGGCAGTTAAAGTACCACCTGTATAAGCGGTAGATGCCATAGTATAACTAGCTTTATAGCTATTATTGTCATTATTAACAGGAGCTGTATTTTTAGCTATTAAAGCTGCTAATTTCTTATTTCCTAAGTTAATATAGCTTTGGGTTTCTTTCTTAACAGAATCAGTACTTATTTGAGAAATTAAACTATTTAAAGTTGATATAGCATCTCTTACATTCTGCATTGAAGCAGAATTTGAATTGATTGTTGCTACAGAATGTGCTATTAGCTTTTCTTCATTTTCCTTAATTATTTCCATTGCAGAATTCTTTTCTTTATTATATTGCACAATTAAAGTTTGAAGGCTATTTTTATCTTTATTCAATTTATTTAGATTTTCTGAATTTGTATCTTTTAGCTTTTGAAGTTGTTGTTTTCTTGTATCAAGACTAGCAATGTTTTTATCAAGTGCAGCTTTTTTATCCTCTAAATCTTTAAATATTTTTGAATCATAAGAAATTACACTTTTTATTGCATCAAATTTATAATAGAAATCTGAAAAATTTTTAGATGAAAGCAGAACTGATAAAATGCTTTCATTATAACTATTTATGTACATAACCCTAAGCCTTCTGTTAGCAATTTTCTGTGTATTACTAACTTGCGCAGCTAAATACTCCATGTGTTTTCTTTCTGTTTCTATTTCTTTATTATTTTTGCTTATTTCTATATTATTCTTACTTATTTCACTCATAACCATTGATAATTCTTTATTTAAAGCAGATATTTTTTTGTTAGTATCCATTATATTTTCATTCATCTGTTGAAATTTCATTTTACTATTTGCAATAGCATCCTGAGGATTGCCGGCAAAGCTTTTATAGCTTGTACTAAATATAAAAATAACCAATACAAATATTGATATAAACTTTTTTGTCAATAATATTCCACCTCTTGTTCCTCGTACTGAACACTAAATATTACCAATATTAGTGCACTTCATGCTTTATATAATAAATTTTTATTCCTAAGTAATTTTTGAGTTGTTCTATGGATATTATATCATAAAAAAATTAATTTAATTTGGAGGAATATTCGGAAAATTATAGAAGGAATATTCAGATAATTGTAGAAATATATTACATATAGGTAAGGTTGTTTTAAATTGCAAAATTTAATTTAAGGAGGGAGATAATATGCCAGATAAAGGGAAAAGCAAAAGCGGTTCTTCTAAAAAGGGAGACAAAAAAGGCGAAAAGAAGAAGGAAAAGAAAAAATGATGAAAAATACAACACGTAGCTGACTATGTGTTGTATTTTTATATTTGCTGAAATTTATGAAAATATAGAATTCAACAATAGTCTTTTATCAATAAATAATATATAATAATAATTATCGCTATAAAAAGGTAAGTTAAGGAGCAAGTTATATGGATCGTACAAAACAATTAGGTGAAGAAAGTGTTGGAAAATTATTATGGAAATTTTCTATTCCTGCTATTGTGGGAATGCTAGTAAATGCACTTTATAACATTATAGATAGAATATTCGTAGGTAAGGGAGTTAGTGAACTTGCTATTACAGCAACTACTATTGCTTTCCCAATAATGAATATTATAATGGCATTTGGTATGCTTATAGGAATTGGCGCCGCTGCAACAGTTTCTATAAAGCTTGGGCAGCAAAGTAAGAAAGAGGCTGAGCATATTTTAGGAAATGCCTTCGTACTAATAATAATTTCATCAATATTAGTTACTACCATTGGACTTATGTTCCTAGAACCTATTCTGAAGTTTCTGGGAGCAAGTGAACAGGTTTTGCCTCTTGCAAAGGATTTTACTACCATTATTTTATATGGAGTAATTCTGCAAAATGTTGGATTTGGATTAAATAATATAATTCGTTCAGAAGGAAACCCTAAGATTGCAATGATTACTATGCTAATGGGCTCTATTTTAAATACAATTTTTAATCCAATTTTTATTTTTGTGCTGCATCTTGGAATTAAGGGCTCAGCACTGGCAACAATTGTATCACAGTCAGTATGTTCTGTATGGGTAATATCATATTTTATGGGTAAAAAAAGTAATTTAAAATTAACTAAAGAAAACATGAAGTTAAATATGCATATTGTGAATCAAATTTTTTCAATTGGATTATCTCCATTTCTTATGCAGGCAGCAGCAAGTGTAATTAACATTGTACTTAATAATGATCTTGCTGTTTATGGAGGAGACAAGGCTATAGCAGCAATGGGAATAATAAATAGTGTTGCAATGTTGATACTCATGCCTATCTTCGGAATTAATCAAGGTTCTCAGCCAATTATAGGATATAACTATGGTGCTAAGAGCTTTGAAAGGGTAAAGAAAGCATTAAAATTGGCAATATCAGCAGCCACATCTATATGTATTGTTGGCTTTGCATTAGTTCAACTGTTTCCAAAGGCAATTATTAATGTATTTAGCAATGCTGACTTAGAATTAATAAACATAGGGTCAAATGGGATAAGAATTTTCTTAGCTATGCTGCCTATAATTGGTTTTCAAATTGTAAGTTCAAATTATTTTCAAGCAGTTGGTAAAGCAAAGATTTCTATTTTTTTAAGTTTATCTAGGCAGGTTATTGTATTGCTGCCATTACTAGTAATACTGCCCCGGTTTCTAAATTTAACAGGTGTTTGGATGGCTGGCCCCACCGCAGATTTAATTTCTTCTTTTATAACAGCTTTATTATTAATTAGAGAATTAAGGCATTTAGGAATTTGATCAAGAAAGTATTTATAAGTACTTAGGAATATAGATAGAAATAAGTAAGGCAGTAGTGTAACCGCCTTACTTTATAATTATTTCAAATTGTTTATGTAAATTTTCATGTCTTGCAGGGTCATACTGCCAATATGCTTATCTACAATATTTCCATCCTTATCAATAAAATAAGAAGTAGGAATCGATGAAATTTCATATTTTTCTGCTGCTATATTATTACTATCTAATAAAACTTTGAAATTATATTTATTATTAGTTATGAAGTTAGCGACTGTTTCTGTACCTTCTCCTAGATCAACTGCTATAATTACTAGATCGCTATGCTTAGTTTCTTCATATAGTTTTTCCATATCTGGCATTTCAGCTTTACAGGGAGGACACCAAGTTGCAAAGAAATTTAGAAAAACACTTTTACCTTTGAAATCACTTAAAGATACTTCTTTTCCATTTAAATCTTTAAGTTTAAAGTCTATTGCCTTTAGCTTTTGAATGTTTATATTAAACTTAGTGGAAGTAGAAGCAGTTGTAGAGTTATTATTAGTGGTCTCATTTGCACTACTTATGCTTTGACTTAATGCTTGATTTTCTTTATTTGAATTTCTCGTATTATTTTTATTATAGTTATAAACTGTAAAAACAGCTCCGCCTACAATAATAATTACACTTAAAGATATTAACAATTTTTTCATGTTCATGCCTCCTAATTCTCTTATTATTATTTGTTATTTTCCTTGGATTCACAGCCTTCAGTAAGCATTATTTATGTATTTATCATCTAATTAAAAGTTTATAAAGTTAAAATATTGGCTTATGAAACCCATCTTATTAGTAAAAATTAAAATACCCATAATCATCATTAGTATTCCACTTAGAACAGAAATTAGCCCCAAGTATTTATTTAATCTTTTAAGTTTAACTGATAAGCTTTTAATGGCAATTGCAGTTAATATAAATGGCACACCAAGCCCTAATGAGTAAGCTGAAAGGAGTAAAATACCTTTATTTATAGTTTCAAGACTGCCGGCATAAATCAAGATGGATGATAAAATCGGACCAACGCAGGGAGTCCAGCCAGCTGCAAACGCCATGCCCATAAAAACAGCTCCTAAAGTACCATTAGTATTTCTAAAAGATAAAAACTTTTTCTCATAATAAAATAATTTGATTTTAAAAATACCTGTCATATGAAGCCCAAAAATAAATATTAGCATGCCGGCTATTTTTTTAAATATCAATTGATTTTTTACAAAAATTTTTCCTAGTGAAGTAATTGAGGCACCCATAACAATAAAAATAATTGAAAAACCAAGTGAAAATGCCAAGGCTCTATAAAGCACGTATAATTTTGATTTTTTAGCTGTTAGTTCATCAATAGTAGAACCTGTAATATAACTTATATATGGCGGGACAAGAGGTAAAACACAGGGCGAGAGAAAGGATACAAGTCCAGCAGAAAAGGCCAAAATTAATGAAATATTAGTCATGTATAGCACCTCCCTATGATTAATTCACGATTTTTCCTATTCTATTCTAAGTACATTTTATATAAAAAATAACAAGTTTGAGGTAAAATTACTTTATTTTTATACCTATGAGGGGTATGTTTATAATATCACATAATTATAATATATTAAAGAATAATAAGGCTTATAATACAAATTTAACTTTATTATAAAATAGGGAGAGATTAAAGTGTAAAAAATACTATTACAGGTGAAATTAAAGAATTAGAACTTAGTGCTATTTTTGGTTATGTTGGTACTGTTCCTAAAACCATGGTATTCAAAAATGTTTTAAAGCTTACATTGCACCTAAATATGAAAGATTATAGCCGTTAAAAAATAGACATGAAAGAATATTTGCAATTTGTAAATTGCATAATTTCATTTAATACAACAACAAATGAAAATGTTTACAATAACGACTAAAATAAGAATAGAAATGCAAGGCATAAAACGTTGATTTTACTTTATGATTTCATTTGCATTCAACTTTGAAATATATTGAAAAATTTATTTATTGAAATTAATTATTAAAAATCCTGCAAAAACGTATTGACATTGTAATTTTGCCATGATATATTATTTATCAACAACACAACATAATTTATTTTTTTAATTTAATATTTAAAAACTATGATGAAGAGTGAACTATTTGAAAATCAATTACAGAGAGTTGGATAAGCTGAGAACCAGCATTGAAGATATAGGGAACAATCACTTCGGAGTTCTATGGTTGAATAAAGTAAGCCATAACGTAATGCTACGTTATAACGCAAGGGTTTAAAATAGAATTTATTAGATTAAATTCTACAGAACCTCATGAGTTAATTATCGTGAGATAATTATTAAGTAGAGTGGTATCGCGAATTACGCCTCTATATGTATAACTATACATATAGAGGCGTTTTCTTATAGTAATACTAAATAAAGGGGGCGGTTCATTTGGGGCTAATTGCAGATCAGGATGAAGATGGTATTATAAGTAAATTATTTTTATTTTATGAATTATTTATAAGGGGTGTTAATTGTGAATAAAAAATTGTCTTTATTAATAGTCTCATTACTATCAATAAGTATGCTTGCAGGATGTTCATCTGCTGCAACTACTGCTGCAAAATCGGACAAGGTTAAAGTGGGTTTAAATTATGAACTATCAGGGAATGTAGCAACCTATGGTCAAGGCTTGACAGCAGGTATAGAATTGGCCTTTGAAGAAATAAATAACAATGGCGGAGTACTTGGAAAACAAATAGAAGAGGTAAAACTAGATAATAAGTCAGATAATACTGAAGCAGCTAATGTTTCCACTAGACTCGCAACAAGAGATAAAGTAGTTGCAATTCTTGGCGCAGCAACTTCCGGAAATACTAAAGCAGCAACACCAGCTGCTATGCAGAATAAAGTCCCAATTATTTCGGGCTCAGCAACAGCAGATGATGTTACTGTTGACAGTAATGGAAAGGTAAGAGATTTTGTATTTAAAACTAGCTTTAGCGACTCTTTCCAAGGAGTTATGATGTCTAACTTTGCTTATGATGATTTAAAAACAAAAAAAGCAGCATTGTTAGTAGATACAACAAGTGACTACAGCAAAGGGCTAGCAAAGAACTTTAAGGAAACCTATTCTAAGCTTGGAGGTTCAGTAGTTGATGAAGAAGCTTATCAGGCAAAGGAAACTGATTTTAGGGCTGTACTAACTAAAATTAAGGGGCAAAAGCCTGAAGTACTTTTTGTTCCAGGATATTATGAAGAAGTAGGACTTATTGTTAGACAGGCTAGGGACCTTGGATTAAACGTACCAATTCTTGGCGGAGATGGTTATGAGTCACCAAAGCTTGCAGAGTTAGCAGGAAAAGGTGCTTTAAATAATGTATATTATACAACCCATTATTCTTCAAATGATGATTCTCAGAGCGTTGTTAAATTTAGAGATGCATTTAAAAAGAAATATAGTAAGGAGCCGGATGCTTTTAATGCTTTAGGATATGATTTAGGATACTTCTTAGCTGATGCACTAAAGAGAGCAGGAGCAGTTGATTCAGTAAAATTAAAAGATGCTTTAGCTGTTACTAAAGATTTTAAAGGTGTTACAGGAACCTTCTCAATAGATAAGAATCACAACCCAGTAAAATCAATAACAATTATACAAATGAAGAATGGAGAGCCAACTTTCTTAAAGAAATTAAACCCATAGAATGAAATAAATGCATTCAGAGGTACTGCACCTTTGAATGCATGACCTTTGAGGAGAGATTAAATGGAACAGCTATTTCAACAATTAATTAATGGAATTTCACTTGGAAGCATATATGCATTAATTGCCCTTGGTTATACTATGGTATACGGCATAATAAATTTAATTAACTTCGCACATGGAGATATTTATATGGTAGGTGCTTATGTGGGTTTTGCAGCAACTACTTTTTTTCATTTAGGTTTTATACCAGCATTAGTAATCTCAATGGTTGTTTGCAGCATACTTGGAGTAATTATAGAAAAGGTGGCATACAAGCCTATACGAAATTCTACCAGAATTGCAGCATTAATCACTGCGATTAGCGTATCATTATTTTTAGAATATGGAATGATGTATTTTGTTAAACCAGACACTAGAACATTTCCTAATGTACTAGCTGAAAATAGAATTACATTCTTTAATGGACAAGTAATTATGGATATGAAGAATTTATATATTATTTTAATTACAGTTATTTTAATGCTTATACTTCAATATTTTGTTCATAAAACAAAAACAGGTAAGGCTATGAGAGCTGTTTCTCTTGACAGCGTTGCAGCAGAACTTATGGGAGTAAATGTAAATAAAACTATATCTTACACCTTTGCTATTGGGTCAGCACTAGCAGGTGCTGCAGGAGTCCTTGTTGGTATCTACTATAACTCTATCAATCCGCTTATGGGTATTGTACCTGGATTAAAAGCTTTTATAGCTGCTGTAATTGGAGGAATAGGAATTATTCCTGGAGCAGTATATGGGGGATTTTTTTTAGGAATGACAGAAACTTTAGTAAGTGCCTATGGGGGGTCTATTTTTAAGGATGCTGTAGCATTTACTATATTAATATTAATTTTATTAATAAAACCTAATGGCCTTATGGGGAAAAATGTACAAGAAAAAGTTTAAGCTTCTAATATATTGACCATTAAGTTAAGAATAAGGAAACTAGAGGGATGGTGCTCTGATGAAACTGTTTAGCAAACGTAATATTATAGGATTTCTCATAATAATGTTATCGTATATTTCAGTTCAATTATTGATAAATAATGGGACTATTGACTCATATCTAATGCTTAATATTGTTATTATAGGTATTAACATTATATTGGCGGTCAGTTTAAATCTCATTACTGGTTTTACAGGACAATTTTCACTAGGACATGCAGCATTTATGTCAATTGGTGCTTACGTATCTGCCATTGTAACAGTAAAATTTGGTTTTCCATTTGTTATTGGAATAATATTTTCTGCTCTGGCTGCGGCTTTAGCAGGGGTACTTATTGGAATTCCAACACTTAGACTTAAGGGAGATTATCTTGCAATTGCAACACTTGGATTTGGAGAAATTGTTAGAATCTTAGCCTTAAATATAGATTATATTGGAGGGGCTACAGGTTTTAATGATATACCTCAATTTACTAATTGGGCCTGGATTTTTTTCCTCACTGTGGGAACAGTTTTACTTATAACAAACTTCATTAAATCTTATCACGGAAGAGCTTGTATTGCAATTAGTGAAGATGAAATAGCTGCTGAAGCCACTGGAGTAAATACAACTTATTATAAAGTTTTAGCTTTTGCTATAGGAGCAGCCTTTGCAGGAATTGCTGGATCTCTTTATGCAAATTATTTTTATTTTATAAAGCCGGATTCTTTTGGATTTATGAAATCCATAGATATTCTAGTAATTGTAGTATTTGGAGGATTAGGAAGCATTGGTGGGTCAATTGTTGGAGCAGTGGCATTATCAATAATTTCTCTATTTCTTCAAAACATACCAGAGCTCAGAATGGTAGTTTATTCTTTAATTCTCTTTATTATAATGGTTTATAGGCCACAGGGGCTTCTAGGAAAACATGAATTTAAACTGTTTAAAAAGGGGGGTAAGATCAATGTCAGTGCTGAAAGTAAATAATTTATCTAAATCCTTCGGAGGAATTAAAGCTGTTACAGATGTAAGTTTGAATATAGAAAAAGGTGAAATCGTGGGCTTAATAGGCCCTAATGGTGCTGGAAAAACTACTTTTTTTAATTTACTAACTGGCATATATTCACCAAGTTCTGGAGAGATTGTATATGAATTAAACAAAGCAGTTAGTGCGAAGGATTTAAAACCATATAAAATAACAAGCTATGGTATATCAAGGACCTTTCAGAACATAAGGCTATTTAAGAATATGTCTGTGCTTGATAATGTACTTCTTGGGTTTCATCATAGTTTAAAATATGGAATTAGTACAGCACTCTTTAGGCTGCCCTCCTTTTTCAAAGAAGAAAAGGAAGTAAAGGAGAAAGCCTTAGAACTACTTGAAAAATTTAATTTATCAAATAAGAAGGATGAACTTGCAAAAAACCTTTCCTATGGGGATCAAAGAAGGGTTGAAATTGCAAGGGCATTAGCAGCTAAGCCTAAGCTTCTTCTATTAGATGAGCCTGCAGCAGGCATGAATACAAAGGAAACAAAAGAATTAACTGATATGATTGCTTGGATAAGGGAAACCTTTGATTTAACTGTAATTCTTATTGAACATGATATGTCTCTTGTTATGGGTATATGTGAAAGAATATTTGTATTTGATTATGGAATTTTGATTGCCAATGGAACACCTGATGAAATACAGAAGAATGATAAAGTTATTAAAGCTTATTTAGGGGAGGCGTAATAGAAATGTTAGAAATTACAGATTTAAATGTATCTTATGGCGCCATTCATGCTTTGAAAAATATAAATCTTAATATTAAAGAGGGAGAGGTTGTTACCTTAATAGGAGCAAATGGGGCAGGAAAAAGTACAACCCTAAAGGCTATTTCAGGCATAGAAAAGCCAAAAACAGGAAAAATTATTTTTGATGGTAAAGAAATAAATAATATGCAGGCTGCTGACATTGTTAAGCTTGGCATATCTCACGTTCCAGAAGGCAGAAGGGTATTTTCTTCTATGAGTGTTATGGAAAATCTTGAAATGGGCGCATATACTAGAAGTGATAAACTAGGTATAAAGCAGGATTTTCAAAAGGTTTTCTCCCTATTTCCAAGGCTTTTAGAAAGAAAAGATCAGTTAGCAGGAACCTTATCAGGCGGTGAGCAGCAAATGCTTGCCATAGGAAGAGCATTAATGGCAAAACCTAAGCTTCTTCTACTGGATGAACCCTCTATGGGGCTTGCACCTATTATTGTAAAGGAAATATTCAACATTATAAGTGAAATAAATAAAGAGGGTACTACAGTTTTACTTGTAGAACAAAATGCGTCTATGGCTCTTCAAGCTGCCGATAGAGCTTATATAATACGAAATGGAGAAATTGAAATGGGAGGCTGTGCAAAGGAACTTATGCAGGATGAAAGGGTAAAAAATGCTTATATTGGAGGATAAGCATTTCTTACCTTTTTAAATTGCTAAGCATAAATTCGGTATATAATTCTTTTCCATTTGTGAAGCAGTAAAATTAACTAGATCCACCGTCCTATAGGAATATCACCATGCCCCTCTGTAATCTTAATAATAACGCTTAACACTATATATACTATACAATATATATATAAATATATAAATAAGTTATACTATATATAACAATAACACTCATATATGTAAACCGAATTTAAGCTTGTTACATTAAATTAACCATTAACTATGCCCAATTCATAAAATGGGGAATATTATATCATAGAGGTGATTTTATGGAGCTTGAAATTACTGATAGATTGAATATTCTAGGTGCTGAAATTACTTTCCTTGGTGATGGTTTAGCTGTACTTGCCGCAAGAAAGGAAGCAGAGCTAAAGCAAGAGAAAAATGTTGAAAGGCAAAAGCAAATGGAGGAGGAAGCTGATGAATTAAATAAATTTGCAAATTGGATTACACTATTTGGAGACTTTATTTCAGCTATTGCTGCAGAACTTCAAGCCAAGGAAAATATTGAAGAAATAAATAATGATGAAATAAAAATGGAAGCAATAAGGTTAAATATACTTTCAAGTTGGATTAATGTATTAGGAGATGCTTTAGCAGTTCAGGCGCAAGCAGTTGAAGAAAGTGCTAATAATGATACCACAGTACCCTAAAAGTTATAGGACTGTGGTTCTTTTTTTTATATTATTAGAGTTCTACAATATAAGTAGATTAGGACATAGATAATCTTAAATCCTTTTTAGACTCTGAAAAAGCGAAATATACTGAATATCGGAATGGACGCCTATAAACTCCACTCCGCCAGCTCGCAGCTTCTGTGTTCTCAGTGTCAAAAAATCTTTATTTTTCTTAAACAAAAAGAATATGAAGGAGGTAATAAAATGAAAGTTGGAGTTATTATGGGAGGGACATCTTCAGAAAGAGATATTTCCCTGCTTACAGGTAAAGAGATATTGGAGAATCTAGATAAAGATAAATATGAGGTTGTTGAAATATTAATAAATAGTAAAAAAGAATTAATAGAAAAAACACAGAAGGAAAATATAGATTTTGCATTTCTTGCTTTGCACGGCAAATTCGGAGAAGATGGTAGTGCCCAGGCTATATTAGAGGGACTTAATATACCTTATTCAGGTTCCGGAATCTTAGCTAGCAGCCTTTGCATGGATAAAAATATTTCTAAAAGGTTAATGCAATCAGAGGGCATTAATACTGCTCCCTGGGTTACAATCAGAAAACATGATGAAATAAATTATAAGCTTCTAAAGGAAATAGGCTATCCCTTAGTTGTAAAGCCTGTAAATGGCGGATCAAGTATTGGAACAAATATTGTTAAAGAAAGCGAAGGGATAATTGATGCAGTGTTGAAAGCCTTTGATTTTGATGATGAAGTAATGATTGAAAAGTACATTAGTGGAAAAGAAATAACCTGTTGTATAATAGAAGGAAAATTACTTCCTATTATAGAAATTAAACCTTCTTCTGTATTCTTTGACTATAATTCAAAATATGCAGATAAGGGATCGGAAGAAATAATAATAGAACCAGAAGCTTCTCTTGAAAATGATGTTAGAGAAATGTGCTATAAGTGCTGGAACTTATTTAAATGCGGTATATATGGTAGAATAGATATGATTGTAGAAAATAATAAACCCTATGTACTTGAAATTAATACTTTGCCTGGAATGACAAAAAATAGCTTATTACCTAAAAGTGCTAAGGCAGTAAATATGGATTTTAAAAGTCTGCTAGATAATATAATTACAGCATCCTTAAAAATTAACAGATAAAGAGGGAGAATATGTTTTTATCAGAAATAATTTTTAATAGCAGTAAACCATTATATATACAAATTAAAGCACAATTAATAAAAATGATAGAAGAAAATATGCTGGTAGAAGGTAGTAAACTGCCTTCTACCAGAGAGCTGTCAGAAATTTTAAAAGTAAGTAGAAATTCCTGTATGCATGCCTATGAAATACTAGAAGACAAAGGCTATATAAAGGTTATAAAAGGAAAGGGAGCTTATGTTTCTAACAACTTTAAGAAAAAAGAAATAAGATGGGAAATTGACTGGAACACAAAAATTAGTGTTTACGGGAAAATGGCCGTAGACTTAGATATAGTTAAAAGTGAAGCAGTAACTAAAAAAAATATGATATCCTTTAAAAGTATAGCTCCTGATGAAAAACTATTTAGTTTAAATAAAATCAGGCGAGATTTCCTAAATAGTATTTCCTTTGAAGGAGAAAAAATTTTTAATTATGGCTACGCTTTGGGGTATAGGCTGCTTTTAGATACTTTAAAGGAGTATATGAAAAATAAAGGAATAGATTTATTAAATAAAGAAATTATTATTACAAACGGTTTTACAGAAGGCTTTGATATTACCTTATCTGCACTTGCAAATGAAGGCGATTTAGTCTTGTGTGAAAATCCAACCCACAATACTGCTATTAAGCTTATGAAGCTTCATGGATTAGAAATCCATGGGGTAGATATTGATGAAAATGGAATAAACATAAAGCAGCTTCAGGAAAAACTAGCTAAAAATAAATATAAATTAATATACTTAATTCCTTCATATCATAATCCAACGGGAACAGTAATGTCAGCAGATAAGAGAATGGAAGTTTATGAACTTTGCAAAACTTATCATGTGCCAATTATCGAGGATGGCTTTAATGAAGAAATGCTGTATTCCTCTTCTCCTGTGGCTTCAATTGCTGCACTGGCTTGTGAAGATAATAGTGTAGTATACATAGGAAGTTATTCTAAAATATTATTTCCTGGAATTAGAATAGGCTGGATTGTTGCTGATAAAAAATTAGTTAATAGCTTAGAAAGCATAAAGAGAAGCAGGAATATTCACAGCTCAGTATTAGACCAGGCATTCTTATATGAATTCTTAAAAAGCGGCGATTATGAAATATATTTAAAAAAGGCACGAAGGCACTATAGAGAGAAATATAAATTTATAATGAATTGTGCTGATAAGCATTTATCAAGCTGTAAAATATATGGAGAAGGAGGTCTGCACATATTTATAGAACTATCTAGTATTGATGCGAGAATGCTCCTAGAAATGGTTATGAAGAACGGTGTTATATTTATGCCTGGCGATATTTTTTATGTTGATGGAAAAGGCAGAAATACACTTAGGCTTGGTTTTTCTAGAGTAGAGCTTCATGATATAGAAAAGGGTATTAAAATTATAGGTAAATGTATTAATGAACTTTCTGCTAATTAAAGGATATTTAATTCTTATAAATAAATCTAAAAAACATCTATTTAACAAGAATTACTCTCATACCTGAGTTTATAATGCTTATAAATAAAATAGGATTTGTTTTGTGGATATTTTTATAATTTAATCATATTAACAATCAAGAAATAAGTGCCTCAGTTGAAGAACAGACCTCATCAATTGCTGAAGTGATTACTTCTATTAAAAAATTAGACGAAATTATAGAAAGTTTCCATGTGATTATAAAGGAATATAAAAATTAATTAAATTAAAACAAAAACAGCTTGAAAAATTTCAAGCTGTTTTTGTTTGATTATTTATCACTTAATGTTAAGGTCAATGTCTGCTCTTTTCCATCTCTGCTAATAGTAACAGAAACCTTATCTCCTGATTTATGCTTGCTTTTTAATGTATTAACTTCGTTAAACGTTGTTACCTTTTGACCATCAAACTTAATTACTACATCTCCAGTTTTTAAACCTGCCTTCTCAGCTGGACTAAAGGCTGTTACATCTTGGACATAAAGACCAATAGGTAAATTGTACTGGCTTGATATGGCTTTATCTATTTCTTGTCCTTGAATTCCAATCATCAGTACAGGCTTTGAAAGATCTGGAATTTTACTCTTTACAGCATTGATAGGAATTGAAAAACCTAAACCTTCAACACCGCTTTCTTTAATTTTAGCTGTATTTATACCAATTACTTGGCCTCTTGAATTAATCAGTGGTCCACCACTATTACCAGAATTAATTGCTGCATCTGTCTGTATATAAGAAAGATTGTTTGCATCGCCACTTATTTTTCTGTTTAAAGCACTTACTATACCAGAGGTAACTGAACCAAAGAAGTCTGTTCCCAGTGGATTACCTATTGCAACTACTGATTCTCCAACTTGAAGATTATCAGAATCTCCTAGTTCAACCACTGCAGGAACTTGAACTGTATCTGTTATTTTAACTACAGCCACATCATAGCTTGAATCATAGTTTACAACTTTTGCATTTACCTGCTTACCATTGCTCAAGGTTACCTTTATTTGCTTAGCACCTTCTACTACATGGTAATTTGTAAGAATGTAGCCATTTTGATCTATTATCATTCCTGTTCCAACACCTTGTGCTGAACCTTGATTACCGAAGAAATCAGTTGAGCCTTGTAGGGTAGAGGTTATTGCTACTACTGCAGGCCCTACCTTTTTTGCAATTTCAGATGCGCTTAAGGCTGAACCTGTTGATGCCAGTTGAGTTGGGTGACCGTCATAAACTGTATTTGAGGCATTTGTACTTGCTGCTACAGACTTATATAAATCACTATTTTTAAAGAAATTAGTATTAGGCAAAGCATAAAGTACAGCAGCACCTGAAGCTGCACCACCTACAATTGTACAAATGACTCCTACTGCTACATAGGAAAATACTTTTTTAAATTTGCTAGGTTTCTTTTTAAACTTTTGATTATTATCGCTGTAATTAAAGATATAACTATCACTATGTTCCGTTTGACCATTGCTGCTAACATCGCCGCTGCTTATAAATTGCTCAGCTTCAATATTTCTTTCTTTTTCCACACTGCCATGTTGCCCATCAGTATTAGCTTTATTATCAGTGTTTAATTCATTATCATTATTGTTATATTCCATAAAAATTTCCTCCTATATTTAAATTTCTTAATAAAAACAAATATTTTTATATTACATATATAAAATAAAATACTTTTATGGCAATTTCATGTCAAGGTTGTTACAAATTTAAAAATTTTAGTAATATATAAAAATATATTACTACAAATTCTTATATTTTATAAAAATATTAAAAAATTAAGCTTGCCCGCATTAAAGGGTCAAGCTTTAAATTCCTAAAAAGATTTTAATTGACATCTTTTGTATACCTTCAATTATTAATAGCTTAATTATATCAAAGATATTTGGAAATTGCAGCAGAGTATAACAAAAATAATTAAAATAATTAAAATAATTAAAATAATAGAAGGTTTTGCTGAATTAACATTATCTTAAATATATTGAAATAAAAAATCAGGTAATTAATTGTAAATTAATTACCTGATTTTTATATGTCAATTAATTATTTCTTTAATTCAGTTTTTCCAGTTACAACAGTCTTAACACCATCTAAATCTGATGCAACATCTGCAATTTTGAATGTTTTTTGAGCATCTTCATTTAGAAAGTATAAATTTCCATCAATTTTTGCATTTACTAGCTTGAAATTCTTTCCTGAAACATAAACATCACCTTTAAAAGTTCCATGCTCAAGACTTCCATAATTACTGTTAAAAGTTATCTTTGGAGCTGTTAATGTGAATCTAGATGTTACTTTGTGCTTATCGTCTTGAGTATATAGAGCTATCTTACGTTGTGTTTGCTCTTTGCCTTCAGCATCTTTTATTAAAGCACCATTAGCATCCTTCTTACCAGTCTTAAAATCACCATTAACTGCTAAATCTTTGTCAAAAGTCATATCCTTTAATATAGCAATAACGTAATGTCCTCCATCTGCAGTTAAAGCTTTTTCAAAAGCAGCGTTTTCGTTCACTATTGAAGCTGTTGTTACTGTGTCTGTTTTAGCTGGTGCAGTTGCTGCAGGAGCTGGTGTTGTAGGAGCAGGAGTAGGTGCAGCTGTTTTTGCACATCCAGTAAATACAGTTAGTACTAATACTAATGATAATACTAATGCTTTAATTTTCATTTTATCGTCCTCCTAAAATGTTAATTATTTTTATTCTCAGTTATTATACCATAAACGATAAAAAGATAACAAGGATAAAATTAACAATTTATTAATTAATTTATTAATTAAATTATAAAAATATTAGAAGAAGATGGACCAAGAATTTTTTTACTCCATCTTTATTATATGATAAAATAAGGGGACGGTTAATTCTTTACTTAACTGAATTTTTGAATCTATGGAGGAGTATATGAAAAGCTATAAATTCGAATTTAATAACAAATCATATGAACTTAAAGAAGATAATTTCGAATATTTTGCAAATGATGAGGAATATCCTGTTGAAGGAGTTGAAAAAGACGAAATCATAGCACTTTTAAATGAGGCAGAAGATGTTAATTTTGACTTAGAATACTATGATTGTCCATGTGAAGAATGCCATGCTGGTAAACAAGAAAAAGCTAAATTTTTTAAATTTCTAGAGTATCATTTTTTTATATTTGCTAAGGAAGGTAAATATATTATAAGTAATATATCTAAAGAATATAAAGATACAACAACTACCCAGCTCTTTAAATTAGGAAAAATAGATAATAGCTTTATTGTAAGTATAGCGGTTTGTGAAAACTGCGGAACCTACTCAATAGAAATTGAACAATGCGAAGTTTAGCTTTGGGACGGTTAATTCTTAATTGCATTAACCGTTCTCTTTTTTTGCTTGAGGTGATTTGGGACGGTGTTAATTCCTCAATTAACTAAAGTTTAATTAGTATTATAAGATTAGTTAGGTAAGCCTTTAATCCAGATTACTTTAGGTATAAAAAAGCAATTTAGTATTAAGTGCTTGTCCATTTTAATAAAAAAATTTATTAAATTAGCAATTAATTTCTTCAAAAAATAATTATTAAGAACAACATTCTATAAATTCATCAATTATATTTTTATAATTTTCATTGAAGGTTATTAAATCTTTACCAATATCAGAAAGCTTTGAAACACGTGATTGAGTAATATCACCTATAATACCACAGATATCTTTACAACTTGAATTACACAAGTTTCTGAGCATTAAAACCAATAGTGCTCTTGCATTAACAAGTTTTTTGCTATACTTAATATGAAGATTGAATTTGTTAATGTTCATAGTATTTGCTATATATTCAATTATATCATCTGCTTTAAAATCTCTATTTAATATTTTTCGTTCACTTCTATATTCTGTTGATTCATTTTCAAATTCAGCTTCTTCTTCAGCTATTAAAAACTTTGATTTCAAAACTAAATTAATATATTGTTTATTGGACTTAACAGGATTTCTACTAAATAAAACTTGAATAAATTTATAATCAAGTATATCAACAAAATCCTTTCGCAACCCTACATATGCCCCTAGGCTGGAAAAAGGATATTTTTCGATATTATTTTCATACCCAGGTAATAATGAAGGGTTATTATGTATATAAGCGGCCAATGTAAATAGGTATCTGTCATTGAAAACAATTTTACTTTTAAATCTATCTTGAAATAAATGACCGTGTCTATTATGTTTCTTATTAAAGTAACTAGCATACTTAAAATTTATGCTATGCATTATTTTAGATATGTCTGAACCATTAGAATCAATTATTAAGTGGAAATGATTATCCATAAGACAGTAAGCGTAAACTTTAAAATTATAAATTTTTTGATAATCCTTCACAATATACAAATATTTTTTCTTATCATCATCATCTTTAAAAAGGTTTACTTCAGAGATACTTCTAGCCATAATGTGATAAATAGCCGTGCTTGATTTTATTCTTGCTAGTCTTGGCAAAAAAATCACCTCAATTTTGGAATAATATATTTTAAATTATATCCAAAATTGAGGTGTCATAAACAATAAATAATACTTAACCGTCCCTATTTATTTACCAGGGGTGAAGCTGCAGTATCCGATTTTATCGCAGGCTTCTTTCATTGTGACCCAAAGGCTTTTATCAGTAAGAGTTTCGATTGAAGTAGGGTAAAGAATATGATCTTCTTTATAAATATGATCTCTTAGGTTAAAGATTAAATATTTAGCGGCTTCATCTATTTGAGCTTTGAATTCACTAAAGTTCATAATTTTTACATTTTCAGCAAGTGCCTTAATTTCTTTCTTTTTAGCTCTTAACATGTCATGTTCCATTCTCATAACTCTTGTTGGGCCTGTAACTCCTCTTGCTTCAAGTTCAGGGAAAAGCACATCTTCTTCTCTCTTATGGTGAGGCTCTGCTCCAATTACTTCAATTGCAACATTTAAAAGTTCTTTAAAAACTGAAGAATTATTATCATAGATATCCATCTTTTGAATTTTATTATTTATTTCTTCAAGTATAGCAAGGCGTTTTAAAATCTCATCATGTTCCTCAATTAATGTTGTTATTACATGTTCAGGATTTAAACTTAATCGTAATTTATCTAATTCATCTTTTAAAACTTCCATATGAATATCACAGAGGTGTCTTAAATCTTCGGGCTTTGTGCCATTTTCAATAAGCTTTTGTTCTGCTAATGATAATTCTAAAGGATCAACTGTTTTTACCATTTGTAATGCTTGTTGTCTAAGTTCTGGAGTAATATCACCAGAGTTTAATTTTTGTAATAATTCAACTAAATTATCTATTTTGCTCATTTTAATTCCTCCAATTTGTTCATTTATTAACTTAATTATAGCTTTATTTATTGATAATATCTGTGACTAAAGTCAATATAAAATGTGATTTGAATCAAATTTCCGTCTATTGATGAGACAAAAGAAACGAAAATTGTTAACCGTCCCTGAGAGTGAGAGAAAAAATGATGCAAAAATTTTGATGTTTAGGTAAAATAAGGATAGGGACTTTGATTTTCGGGAGAGCGGTAGTTTTTATGACTTTTAAAAATGATTTAACAAATCATTAATGGGGGGGAGATTAATGAAGAGAATTGATGTAGTATATGAAAAGCTGGAGGAACTTTTAGGCGGAGCTGGGGTAAGTGCGCTTGAAATTGCTGAAGAATTAAAATTAAGCAGGGCAAATGTTAGCAATGATTTAAATAGATTATGTGAGGAAGGTAAAGTTTCTAAAAGCAGCGGAAGACCAGTACTTTTTAAAATAATAGAGAAAGCTGAAAGAGAAAGTGAAGGTACTCAAATTGACAGATTTTCAGCACAAAATCAAAGTTTGTTTTCCTCAGTAGAACAGGCCAAGGCAGCAATACTTTATCCTCCAAAGGGGATGCATATTCTCATTCTTGGAGATACTGGCGTTGGAAAATCAATGTTTGCTGGATTAATACATAAATATGCTATTGAAATGAAGGAAATGGAGGAAGATTCTCCATTTGTAACATTTAATTGTGCTGATTATACTAATAACCCTCAGCTTTTAATAAGCCAGCTTTTTGGAACTAAAAAGGGAGCATATACTGGTGCAGATTCAGATAAAATGGGACTAATTGAAAAAGCCAATGGAGGAATGCTGTTTTTAGATGAAGTGCATAGATTGCCTCCAGAAGGGCAGGAAATGTTTTTTACCTTTATGGATAAAGGTACCTTTAGAAGACTTGGGGAAACAGAACATGATAGAAAAGCAAATGTGCTTATAGTTTCTGCAACAACTGAAAATCCAGATTCAGCTCTCCTTAGAACCTTTACTAGGAGAATCCCCATGGTAATACGTATTCCAGGGCTTGCAGAAAGAAGTTTGGAAGAAAGATTCTACTTAATAAGTCATTTTTTTAGAGAGGAATCTTCTAGATTAGATAGAGAAATTATGGTTTCAGTTAATTCTATGAGAGCTTTTCTAAGTTATAATTGCACTAATAATGTAGGACAGCTTAAAACTGATATTCAACTTGCCTGTGCAAAAGCTTATGCGGATTATGTTTCTAGAAAAAAAGGAAGCATAATGATAAATAGCAGCGAACTTCCAAGTTATATTAAAGACGGTCTTTATAAAGAAACTGAGCATAGGCAAATATGGAATAGGCTAATTGGAATAAATAAGAGATACTGTATTTTTGATAAAAGTGAAGATAATAGCCTCTTTGAAGAAGAAAATGAAGAAAATATTTATGAGATGATTGATTTTAGAGTACACCAACTAAAAGGCAGAGGTGTAAACGGTGACCAACTTGAAAAGGAAATGGAAAGAAATATTGAAGATTATTTTGCAAAATATTTATTAAATGTAAATAGAAAAAAGGATATTTCTAGTCTTGAAAATGTTATTAGTGAAGAAATTATAGATGTAGCAGCTCAAATAGTAAGCTATAGCGAAGAAAGGTTAAAAAGAATACTCAGTCAAAAGGTATACTATGGTATTGCTGTACATATTTCAAACTCAATAGAAAGAATAAAGAGAAATAGAAAAATAATAAATCCACAGCTTAATAGGATTAGAACTGAGCATAGTGAGGAATTTAGTGCTGCACTAGAATGCTTGAAAATTATTCAAAAAAACTTAGATATTACAATGCCAATAGATGAGGCTGGATTCTTAACTATGTTTCTTGTTTATGATGAAAAGCAAAGCATAGAACTTCAAGAAGAAGTAAGGGTAATAGTTGTGGCTCACGGTAATTAAACAGCAACTTCCATAGCTGAGGTAACAAATAAGCTATTGGATATAAAGCAGGTAATTGGTATAAATGCACCACTTGAAGAAAGGCCTCAGCAGGTACTTCAGAGATTAAAGAGTCATATAAAAGATGAAAATATAAGTTCTGATATACTTATTTTGGTTGATATGGGTTCTCTTACAACCTTTGGTGAGGAGCTGCAAAAGGAATTTGGAATTAATACTAAAACAATACCATTAGTAAGCACTCTCCATGTTATTGAAGCTGCAAGAAAGGCGATGCTTGGATATTCTTTAGAGGAAGTATATATAGATACATTAAATGTTAATAGTTTTCTTCAAAATGAATCTATAAGAAATCAAATTGAGAATGAGATAGCACCGAATCTTGCTATATTAACCATCTGTACTACAGGAGAAGGAAGTGCATTAACTATAAAGAACTTTCTTGAGGAACAGCTTGAGTTTGACAGAGGACTTCTAGAAATAATACCTATAAACTTGATAGACAAAGAAAGTATAAATACTAGAATTAAAAAACTTATAAAAGATAAGAACTTAGTTTGTATAGTTAGTACCTTTAATGTAAACTTTAATGTCCCTCAATTTGGATTATATGATGTGTTAAACAAATCTGCACTTATTACCATACAACAGCTCATAGATATAGAAACTACCTATATTAAGATGGGAGATACTTTAAAGCATCAGCTTAAGAATGTAGATGGCAGTGAAGTTTTTAAAGATATAAGGAAAATAGTTTCCAAGGTGGAAGAAGAGCTTAATATGAAAATAGATACTGATATTTTAATAGGAGTTACTCTTCACATGGGCTGCATGGTTGATAGGCTTAAGATCGGAGGCGCCATAATAGAATTTGAAGAAAGTGAGCAGTATGTAAAGGACAATCTAGAATTATATTTGATTATTAAAAGAGCTTGTGATTATTTAAATAAAAAATATAATATAAAAATTATTGAAGATGAAATTTGCTATATTATGAGTTATTTAAATACAAAAAGTTATTCATAAATAGGTGCGGCTAATATCGCACTTTTTTTTATTAGCTAGTTTTTATCTTTCATAAATAAACAGGATTTATAGTGTTTTGGCATGCTTATTGCTTATATATAAAGAAAAGAAACTAGTAAATATTGTAGGTAAACTCATGATAGCAGAATGATATTAGCTTATTTATGAATTGAAAGAAGAAAGTAAATATTAGGCATAGGAGAGCATTTAAAATTTGGAAGAGTTTATAAAGAAAGCTGATGAATACAGAATATAAACAAAACATAACGAATTAGGAAGGATGGTAGACATGGATTATCAGGAAATAATATTTAAAATTATAGTAAATGGAGGAGATGCCAGAAGTCACTCCATGGAAGCAATACAATATGCTAAGCTTGGGAAAATAGCTCAAGCAAGGGATTCCATAATTAAAGCAAATGATAATTTAGGTGAGGCTCATAAGGTTCAAACTAAACTTATTCAAGATGAAGCAGCAGGAAAATCAATGGAGGTAAATCTACTCATGGTACATGCTCAGGATCATTTAATGAATGCAATTACTATAAGGGACATGGCTCAAGAATTTGTAGATATGTATGAAAAATTTTCAAAACAGTAAAAAACTTAATAAAACACTAACTTATAAAAGCTAAACACAAAACAATAAATAAAACACTACCATAAAAGCACAAAACACTAAGTATCAGTAAAGATATAAAGCACTGAAATATAGAATTATTAATAATAAAATATGCTTTATTAAAAAAATAGTGTTTTGGCACAATTGTTGCTAATTTTTTAATAAAGTAATGTATTACAAAAAGGGGGATAATGCGATGAAAAGAATTACTCTTGTATGCGGTGCTGGGATGTCTACCAGTTTACTAGTGGTTAAGATGGAACAAGCTGCCATAAAGCTTGGAGTGGAAGCTAAAATTTTAGCAGTAGCAGAAGCTGAACTTAAGCACCACATAGAAAATACTGATGTTTTACTGCTTGGACCACAGGTCAGGTTTTTGTTAAATAAATATAAAGCTGCCTACGAGCCAAAGGGAATAGTTGTTGATGTTATAAACAGTATAGACTACGGAATGATGAATGGAGAAAAGGTCTTAAACTATGCATTAAGCCTATTTAAATAGCTTTTATTAAGGCTATAAGAAATGAAACTAAAAATATTAATACAATCCATTTCTTAGAATCCAATAGTTCTCATTAAGCCAATGGCTTATGAAATTATAATAATTAATAAAACAGGGGGAATTAGAATGAAAAAGATTATTGAATTCCTGGAAAAGTACTTCGTACCTTTTGCAGGAAAAGTGGGCGCTCAAAGACATCTTGTGGCTATACGTGATGGTTTTGTTGCTATTATGCCTTTGATTTTAGTTGGTTCTCTAGCAGTTTTGTTCAATAACCTGCCAATACCTGGATGGGCTAATTTGATGAAGAGTATATTTGGAGATCAATGGAATAGCTTTGGCGGTACACTGTGGAATGGTACATTTGCTGTAATGTCACTTTTGGTTGTTTTTACTGCAAGTTATAATCTTGCTAAATCCTATGAAAAAGATGGACTTTCAGCAGGAGTAGTTTCCTTTGCATCCTTATTAATGCTTTATGCTGGATCAGCTAAGGACTGGGCTATACCCTTTGCCTTCTTGGGAGCACAAGGCTTATTTGTTTCATTATTTGTAGCACTAGTTTCAACAGAAATTTTTGTTAAGCTTATGAATAATAAAAAACTTGTTATCAAAATGCCAGATGGAGTTCCACCTGCAGTTTCAAGATCCTTTGCTGCATTACTTCCTTCCTTGATTACTCTGGTTATTTTTGGGGCTTTAAAGATAGTGCTTACTGACATAGGTATTCCAGATGTTCACAACTATATATTTACTATTATTCAAAAGCCATTATTAGGACTTGCAAGCAGTCTAGGAGCAGCCTTACTAGTTGTATTTTTACTTCACCTTTTATGGTTCTTTGGATTACATGGTGCAAATATATTACTTCCAATTACAACCGCATTATTTTTGCCTTTAATGAGCGCTAATGTTGATGCCTTTGCAGCTGGTAAGCCAGCACCTAATATAATAACTTCCTCCTTCTTTGATACCTTTGTATATATGGGAGGAGCTGGATCGACAATTTGTTTACTTGCAGCAATCTTTATAGTAGGCAGGAGAGAAGAAAACAAAGCAAAGGCAAAATTAGGCCTTGCACCATCGCTATTTAATATTAATGAACCAGTACTATTTGGTATGCCTCTTGTATTAAATCCTATTTATGTTATACCTTTTATTCTAACTCCTTTAGTATTAACACTTACAAGCTATGCGGCAATAGCTGCTCACATAGTTCCTAAGACCATAGCCTTAGTACATTGGACAATGCCTCCAATTATAAGCGGCTTCTTGGCAACTGGCTCAGTAATGGGAATAGCTTTACAACTAGTGAATTTAGCAATAGGTATTATTATATACATTCCATTCGTAATAGTATCTGAAAAATATGCAAAGGACTCAGAGATAAATACTTCAAAAACATTAAATATGTAAGTTAAATTATAAAAAAATAAAAAAACGGCAGCAATGTTATCTAGAATAGATATTAAATATTTAAGTTAAATTACAGGTAGTTAATAAAAACAATTATACACAACTGGCTTAAGTTTCCTTTTGTGTATAATTGTTTTTTATTAATAGAAGATATTAAAATAGAATCAATAGAAATAAAATTATATTATTTTGTAATTTTCTAGGAATAATTGTATTATTCCTATGGTTATTTATAAGAATATAATTTATAATTATAGTACAATTAGGGTATACATACATTACTATGGGAATTCGATAATGAATATGGGTACTCCTATTATTTGATATTGGAGAGTGATATTTATGATACCAACACCGCACATTGGCGTATGTGAACAAGGAATTATTGCAGAAACAGTGTTATTGCCAGGAGACCCTTTAAGGGCAAAATTTATTGCTGAAACATATCTTGAAAATCCTGTTCAGTTTAATACAGTGAGAAATATGTTTGGATACACTGGTACATATAAAGGTAAAAAAATTTCTGTTATGGGAACTGGAATGGGTATCCCATCAATAGGTATTTATTCTTATGAGCTGATTAATTTTTATGGAGTTAAAAATGTAATTAGAATTGGTTCCTGTGGTTCTATTCAACAAAATGTAAAGGTTCGTGACATAGTTATAGGAATGTCAGCTTCTACAAATTCAAATTATGCTAGTCAATATAATTTACCAGGCACATATGCACCAACAGCTTCCTGGGAGCTTTTGCAAAAGGCAGTTAAAATAGCTGAGAAAAAAGGCGTTGAACCTAAAGTAGGAAACATCTATTCTTCCGATACATTTTATGATGATGACACTGAGTCATGGAAAAAGTGGGCTGGAATGGGTGTAATGGCAGTAGAAATGGAAGCAGCAGCTTTATATATGAATGCAGCTCGTGCAGGTGTTAATGCACTTTGCATATTAACTGTATCAGACTCTTTAGTTAGCCACGAAGCAACTACTGCTGAAGAAAGACAAACATCCTTTACTCAAATGATGGAAATTGCATTAGAATTAGCATAAATAGAATAAAAATAGCTACAATATATAAAATATGTTACATGAGCTGATTGCTGTAAGAAATTATAGCTCTCGCTATATGATCATTCCACATATTTTATATATTGCAGCAAACTTTCATTTTTAGATAATTTTGCAACAATCCATTTCTCCACAGAAATTTTAATTATTTTCAATAACTCTGTGGTTTTTCCATTTTCCATTTATAAGTCTAATGTAGTATAAAGTTCCTCTAACAAGCCAATCGGTATACATACCTAGCCAAACACCAACAAGGCCAAGCTTTAAAGAAATGCCAAGAAGATAGCCAAGGGTGATTCTAAATACCCACATACCAATAATAGAGGTAGCTAAGGTGTACTTTACATCTCCTGCGCCTTTAAAGCCAGATGGAAGTACAAAAGAAAATGGCCAAAAGATAACAAAAACAGCATTTATCCTCATTAATTTTGCTGAAAGATTTATTACATCTATATTTGGTGAATACAAAGAACAAATGGCTTTAGCAAAAGGTGCTGTTGAAAGGCCTATTATACCGAGGCAAGCAGATGAAAAGAAAACAAGATACTTTAATGAATTTTCAGCTTCTTTGAATTTTTTACGTCCTATTAGCTGTCCTACAATAGCTGTTGCAGCAATACTAAATGCATTTCCCGGAATATTAATCATGTTTGATATAGAATTACTAATTGCATTTGAAGCAATAATACTAGTTCCCATACTAACAATATATATTTGAGTAATAAGTTTTCCTAAATTAAATAAAAGAGATTCTAGGCTAGCAGGAATACCTACACTAAAGATAGGTTTTAATAATTCCTTATTAAATTTAAATTTAAATACTTTTGTTAATTTAATTATTCTAGAGCCTCTTAAAAGTACGGATAAAATAACAATTGCACCAATGCTTCTAGCTAGAGCAATGCCTAGGGCAGCTCCTTTAATACCCATACCTGGTAAAAGAATATTAAAATGCTGATTTTGAATGTTTATGCCATAAATAAATAGATAGCTAAAAATAATATTAATAAAATTCATAAAAATAGTAATCGTCATTGGAGTTTTGGTATCGCCAGCACCTCTAAGTATACCATTTGCAACTAAATCAATTGATATTAAAGGATATGTAAGTAAGGTAATACCTAGATATAAATTTGTATTCTTAATAACTAGTGGATCTGCTGATCCAAATAATGCATTTATAATTGGAACTCTAAGTGTCCATGTAATTATAGTAACTAGAAAGGCTAATGCAAAGCCGGAATATAGTGCCTGTTTCATAGCTGCATTAGCTTTTTTTATGTTTCCTTGACCTACAAACTGAGCTACTACAACTGTACCGCCAACTGCTAATGCTGAAAAAAATGCAATAAAGATAAAATTCAAAGAATCCACCATTCCAATAGCTGATACAGCTTCTTTACCAATATGTCCTGCCATCATTGTATTTATTGTCCCCATAGATATTACAAAAACTTGTTCAGTAAGTATAGGTAAAGCAAGCTTCATTATGTCTTTTCTTATTAATTTCATTATGCCGCCCCCTCAGTGAAAATAATATACCTACAATATTAACACAATTTCAAACTTTAGCATAATAAATTTGAAATACAAATTAGCAATGATATAATATAAATTAATATATAAAGTAAAGCTATTATGAATTGTTACGTAAAAACAATTCATAAGAATTAATAATGCTCACTTGAAGAATAAGAGCAACAAGTAATAATTGCTGTATAGGAGGAACAAAAGGAGCATAAAAATCAATAATTTTTACATCTAAAATACAAGGTGGTTTTATAAAATGGAATACATAGCAAATGAAAATAGGTATGAAAATATGAAGTATAATCGCTGCGGAAATAGCGGCTTGAAATTACCTGCCATTTCACTAGGCTTTTGGCATAATTTTGGGGGAATTGACACCTTTGAGAATGGGAGAGCAATAGTTAGGAAGGCCTTTGATTTTGGTATTACTCATTTTGATTTAGCAAATAATTATGGTCCACCAGCTGGCTCTGCAGAAGAGAACTTAGGGAAAATATTAAAGCTTGATTTTAAGGACTACAGAGATGAAATGATAATTTCCAGCAAAGCTGGTTATTATATGTGGCCAGGACCTTATGGAGAATGGGGCTCGAAGAAATATCTTGTGGCAAGCTTAGATCAAAGTTTAAAGCGTATGGGTCTAGATTATGTTGATATCTTTTATCATCACAGACCAGATCCAAATACTACCCTAGAGGAAACTATGGGAGCTCTAGATTTAATTGTAAGACAGGGTAAAGCACTTTATGTTGGTGTATCAAACTATAATGCAGAGCAGACCAAAAAAGCTGCAGAAATATTAAAAAGATTAGGTACACCTTTTATAATTAATCAACCTAGATATAATATGCTAGATAGATGGATAGAAAATGGACTTCAAGATGTTCTTAAGGAAGAAGGCATAGGTTCCATTGCATTTGTTCCTCTGGCCCAGGGACTTCTTACTAATAAATATTTAAATGGAATTCCAAAGAATTCAAGAGCTGCTGGACCATCTCAATTTTTAAATAATAAAGATATTACTGTGGAAAAGCTAAGTAAGATTAGTAAGCTTAATGAATTAGCAGACAGTAGGAATCAAAGCTTAGCACAGATGGCTATATCCTGGGTACTTCGTGAAGGCCGAGTAACCTCAGCACTTATTGGTGCAAGTAAGGTAAGCCAAATTGAAGACAATGTGGCAGCTTTAAACAACTTAGAATTTTCCAAAGAAGAGCTTAATAAAATAGATGAAATATTAAAATAAGAACTAATAGAATAAAAGCCACATTTTAACTACTATGGAGCAGAAACTAATTTTATTGACACCAGTTGTATGGGATGTTATTATTAACTTGTAAACAATTAAATATTATGCCCCAGGTACTTAAGAGATTTAGTTTAAAAGGGAAAGTGGTGAAAATCCACTGCAGCCCCCGCTACTGTATACGGATACGAATCCTAACCACTGGTTAATAGCTGGGAAGGTAGGAAGAGATTGACCCGTGAGTCAGGAGACCTGCCTTGGACAATACTAATCCTTCGGAGGGAAGGGAAGTGGTTTGAGAAATCTCATTAAGGTTTATTATGCCCACTTTTACGTGGGCTTTTTTATTTTAATTAGATTACTCTAGAGTCTTAAACCATTAATTTCCCTCTACAGGTTTGTAGAGGTTTTTTATTTAATTTTGTTTCAAATTAGGGGGGGATCATTATATGAAATTAAGAAAGTTGGTTACTTGTGCAATGTTAATTGCACTGTGCTTTGTTGGAAGTAATATAAAGGTTTTTGGAAGTATAGCCTTTGATTCCATGGCCGCATTTTTAGGAGCACTGCTGCTTGGACCTTGGTATGGAGCAATACTTGGAGCAGGTGGACATTTTTTAACTGCACTTACTTCAGGTTTTCCACTTACAGTACCTGTCCATATAATTACAATGTTTTCAATGGCCGTTACAATGTTTTTCTTTAATATTATCCAAAAAAACTTAGAGAAGAAAATTAACATTTGGGCTGCAAGAGCAGTTGGGATAATTACTGCACTTATTTTTAATGTTGGTATTGGATTATTATTAACAACACCTATAATGGGCTTTGGCATATATGCTATAGCACCAATATTACTAGCAGCAACCCTTGCAAATGTAGTAATAGCAGAAGCAGTGTATGTGTTTTTACCTAAAGAAATTAAAGAAAAATTCTTATCAAAGTAGGAGGAAAAGAGAATGGGTAAACTTTGTCTTATAACTGGAGGAGCAAGAAGCGGGAAAAGCAGATTTGCTGAAAAAATGGCTAGCGACCTTAATGAATCTGTGCTTTATATTGCCACTTCAATAGTTTTCGATGAGGAAATGAAGGACAGAGTTAAAAAGCATAGGCTGCAGAGACCTAGCAACTGGGAAACCTTTGAAGGCTATAAGAATTTAGCACCTGAAGTACTTAAGGCTGATAAAAAGCATAAGGGTATTTTGCTAGACTGTGCTACTATAATGATGACAAACTTACTGTTTGATATAGTTGGAACTACCTTTGATGATTTTAGCGATGCTGCTAACATTACAGAAATTATTACTAATGAAAGACTAGCTGAAATAGAGGCAAAGATTATTAAGGAATTTGAAGCTTTTATTGGCGCAGTAAAGAAGACGGATATTACTGCTATTGTGGTTACAAATGAGATAGGCTTTGGAGTGGTACCTGAAACAGTACTAGGTAGGGTTTTCAGGGACATAGCAGGAAGAGTAAATCAATATATTGCAGGGAGAGCAGAGGAAGTTTATCTAGTAGTTTGCGGCATTGAAATGAAAATTAAGTAAAATGATATTGAAATATAAAGTGAATTAATATATTATTTTGGAGGAATAAAGTAAACATGAAGAAATTAACTAGTTTAATAATGACAATAATATTTGTTTTTGCAATTACTCTCACAGGCTGCAGCACAAATAATAAAGCTAACACAGCAGCTGATAATATCAAAAAGGAAGTAAGTAATACAAAGTATCCGTTAAAGGTTACTGATGCTTTTAAAAGAGAAATTGTTTTAGATAAGGAACCTGAGAGAATAGTATCTGTTTCACCGAGCATTACTGAGATAATATATTCTCTTGGAAAAGGCAGTAAGTTAGTTGGAAGAACAGATTATGATGATTATCCTGCTGAAGTAAGCAGTGTTAAATCAATTGGTAATTTAACGAATCCTAGCGAAGAAAAGATTATAGATTTAAAGCCAGATGTAGTATTTGTATCAGATATTACATCAAAGGATACTGTTAAGAAGCTTCAGGATTTAAACATTAAGGTTATAGTTTATTCAGGAGAACAAAGTTTTGATGGAACTTATAATAATATTAACAGCATAGCTGAAGTAGTAAATGCAAAAGATAAAGCAAATACAATTGTAGATGGTATGAAAGCAAAGGTTAAAGAGGTAGAAGACAAAGTTAAGGATGCAAAAAAACCATCAGTTTATTATGTAGTAGGCTATGGCCAAAGCGGAGATTTTACTTCTGGTAAGGGTACATTTATTGGCCAAATGATTGAACTTGCAGGCGGAACAAATGCTGCAAATGACGTTGAAGGTTGGAATTACAGCGTAGAAAAGCTAATTAGCAAAAATCCAGATTTAATGATATGCTCTAAATATTTTGATTCTAAAAAAGGCATTGAAGCTGCTGCAGGCTACAAAGATTTAAAGGCAGTTAAGGAAAATAAACTGCTTGAAATTGATGATAACCTAATAAATCGTCAAGGACCTAGACTAGCTGATGGCTTAGAAGAAATGGCAAAATTAATTCACCCAGAGCTTTTTAAATAAATTAAAGGGAAACAGAGGGAATTTAAATGTCTTATGTACATAAAAGGAAGTTTTACGTAAAAATATTTATTTTATCTTTAATAATACTCATTACAGCAGCAGTCGCTGCTGTAAATTTTGGCGCAGTTGACATTTCCTTTAAGGATAATGCAAGTATTATTTTTAATAAAATTCCCTTTTTAAATTCCCTTATTTCTACAGAGGGAATTAAAGAAAGTTCAAAGATTATAGTTTTAAATTTAAGGCTTCCTAGAATTATTCTGGCAGCCTTAGTAGGTATGGGTTTATCTGTAGTTGGAGCAACCTACCAAAGCATTTTTAAAAATGCAATGGCCGATTCCTATGTGCTTGGAGTATCTTCTGGAGCAGCTTTAGGTGCAGCTCTTGCCATTGCATTTGGTGCAGCTGCAAACACCTTAGGCATGGGAATAACAACTGTAAGTGCATTTTTAGGAGCAATACTCACAGCTTTCTTTGTTTTAAACATTGCAAGACTTGGAAGCAAGCTGTCAGATGTAACTCTTATGCTGGCAGGAGTGTCTATGAACTTCTTGCTTTCATCCTTGATCTCATTAATTATGATATTTAAAAGAAATGAAATAGAAAAAATTGTTATGTGGACAATGGGAAGTGTTTCAGCAGGAAATTGGAAAAGCATTTGTGTACTAGCGCCTATTGTATTTTTAGGGACTGCAATTATTTGTTTATTTTTGAAGGATTTAAACATGATGATGCTTGGTGAAGAAAGTGCTCAAAATCTAGGAGTTGAAGTATACAAAGTAAAAGTAATCTTAATAGTTGTTAGTACTATTATAGTTGGAGCGGTTGTCTCCTTCAGCGGCATAATTGGCTTTGTAGGACTTATAATACCACATGTAGTAAGGATAGCTTTAGGTTCTGATAACAGAGTAGTTATACCTTTTTCAGCATCTATTGGGGCTCTATTTTTGATTTTATGCGATACCTTAGCCCGCTCCATTGTACCTCCTGCAGAAATACCTGTTGGAATAGTTACCTCTATATTTGGGGTTCCTTTCTTCCTATATTTATTGATGAAAAATAAAAAGAAGGTGTTATAGCTTATGAGTATGTTAGAAGTTAATGATTTAAATTTTAATTTTGGAAAAGAAAATATACTTAAGCACATTTCTTTAAACATTGATAAAGGATGCTTTTACAGCATAATAGGGCCTAATGGCTCTGGTAAAACTACATTATTAAGAAATATAAGCAGAGTGCTGCATCCAGTTAAAAACACAGTCTTCATTAATAAGGGAGATATTTCAGATTTAAATCAAAAGGAAGTTGCAAAAATAATGGCAGTGGTACCGCAGAATACAAATATTGATTTTGATTTTACAGCACTTGATATAGTAATGATGGGAAGAGCACCACATCTAAGAAGATTTGAATCTGAAAATGAAAAGGATTTAAAAAAAGTAAAAGAAGCTATGGAAATTACAAATACCTGGAACCTTAGAGAAAAAAATATTAATCACCTAAGCGGAGGAGAAAGGCAGAGGGTTATAGTTGCAAGAGCTATTGCTCAAGACACAGAAGTTATTTTACTAGATGAACCAGTTTCTAATTTGGATTTATATCATCAAGTGGAGGTAATGAACACTGTTAAGACATTAGTAGAAAATAGAAATATCATAGTAGTTGCAGTTCTCCATGACTTAAATTTAGCTTCTAATTATAGTGATCATATTTTTTTAATGAGTAATGGAAAGCTTATTTGCGAAGGTACTTCTGAAGAAGTAATTACAGAAGAAAATATTAATAAGGTATATAAAGTTAAAGTTAGTCTAACTGAAAATCCATTTACTAAAAGGCCTCATATAATAATCTGCAATTAGTAGTACTAATTAAAGCAGCTGAAATTAAATTCTATACTTAACTTTAATATAGAAATTTATAACCTTATTAGCTGGAATTAAGCCTTTTTCAATATACTAAAATTTAAAAATAGAAATTATTAAATGGATTACTTATAATTTTAAGGTAGTCTATTTCTCTATAAAAATTTAAGGATAAGGCCCTAATAAAATTGTTTAAATATTGACAATTTTTTTTTTGTGGCATAAAATTAGATTAACTAGTTAATTAGTATATTTATGAAATCAATTCAATCTAGGAAACATTGGAAACCTATCAATATGACCCACAATACAATAATTGTACAGCTTTATTTAATAGCTTTAATAGAGTATAATTTAATAAAGAATTGTTTTAATATTTAGTATTATAAAATAATTGTAATCGTTTTAAGAACATAATATTCTTTTAAACATTAATATATTATTATATATAATCATTTTGGGGGTGTAATATGAAATATAAAGTAATAGGCAGCAGCGTTAATAGGCTGGATGCAGTGGCTAAGGTTACAGGTAAAGCAAAGTATGCAGATGATTTTTTTGAAAGAGATATGCTTGTAGGAAAGGTACTTAGAAGTCCTTATGCACATGCTATTGTAAAAAATGTTGATACAAGTAAAGCTATGGCTTTACCCGGGGTAGAAGCTGTTATTTGGTACAAGGATTTGCCTAAAATTAAGTTTCCAACTGCAGGACACCCTTATTCTTTAGACCCAGGTCATAGAGATATTGCAGATAAATTAATTCTTGCAGATAAGGCTAGATTTGTAGGGGATGCCGTGGCTGCAGTTATTGCAGTTGATGAACTTACTGCAGAAAAGGCATTAAAATTAATTGAAGTAGATTACCAGGTTTTACCCTTTGTTTTGGATCCAGAAGAGGCTATAAAGCCTGGTGCTCCAGTTATACATGAAGAAAGACCTAATAATATAGTGGCATCCTTTGGAGCACAATATGGGGATATGGAGGAAGATATTAAAAATGCAGAAAAAGTTTTTGAAGGAGAATTTCAAACTGCTATTGTTCAGCATTGCCATATTGAAAATCAAAGTGCCTATGCCTATGTAGATACAGATGGCCGTATTGTTATTGTGTCTTCAACACAAATTCCACACATTGTGAGAAGAATAGTTGGACAGGCGCTTGGGATGCCTTGGGGCAAAATAAGAGTTATTAAGCCCTATATTGGTGGAGGTTTCGGAAATAAGCAGGATGTTATTATTGAACCTTTAACTGCTGCAATGACCTTGGCTGTAAATGGAAGACCTGTACGACTTGCATATACTAGAGAAGAAGTATTCATAGATACAAGAACTAGGCATGCTATGAAATTTAATTTAAAAACAGCAGTTTCAAAAGAAGGAAAGCTTTTAGGTATTACTGTTAAAGATATTGTAACTCAAGGAGCCTATGCTTCTCATGGACATTCTATTGCTATGAGTGCAGGAAGTAAATTTAGACCACTATATAATTTTAATTCAGTAGTATTTGACCCTAAAACTATTTATACAAATTTACCAGTTGCAGGTGCTATGAGAGGTTATGGTGTTCCACAAATAATCTTTGCACTAGAAAGTCATATTGACGATATAGCTAAAGAATTAAATATGGACCCTATAGAATTTAGAATGAAAAACTTAATTAGTACTGGTCATGCTGATCCTCTTACAAAAAATGTGGTTCGAACCTTTGGAATACCTGAATGTATTGAAAAGGGTAAAGAATTAATTAAATGGGATGAAAAGAAGAAAAAATATAAAAATCAAACTGGTGAAAATAGAAGAGGAGTGGGTATGGCCTGCTTCAGTTACTTATCCGGAACTCATCCAGTAGGTCTTGAACTAGCGGGATGCAGAATAGTTATGAATCAAGATGGCTCAGTTCAAGTGCAAATTGGTGCAACTGAAATTGGGCAAGGAAGTGATACAGTTTTTGCACAAATGGTAGCAGAAGTATTAGGTATACCAATGGATATGGTACATGTTATTAGCAGTCAGGATACTGATATTACTCCTTTTGATACTGGTGCTTATGCATCAAGACAGTCCTACGTTGCAGGAGCTGCAGTTAAAAAAGCGGCTTTAGAAGTTAAAGATAAAGTACTTGCTAGAGCTAAAATAAAAACAGGTTTAAATATAGAGGAACTTGATATAGTAGATGCTATGATAGTAGAAAAGACCTTAGGGAGAGTTCTTTGCTCTTTAGAAGACATATCTTTGGAAGCATATTATGATAGAGTTAGTGCTGCTCCAATAACAAGTGATACTTCAGAAAACGTTAGAGTAAATGCCCCAGCTTATGGAGTTTCCTTTGCAGAAGTTGAAGTGGATATGCAGACAGGTAAGATAGAAGTGTTAGAAATATATAATGTACATGATTCTGGAATCATTTTAAATCCAAAGCTAGCAGAAGGTCAGGTACAAGGTGGTGTTAGCATGTCATTAGGCTACGCTTTATCTGAGCAAATGCTATTTGATAAGAAAACAGGTAAAAACCTAAATAACAATCTTTTAGATTATAAGTTGCAAACTATTTTAGACACACCTAATATAGGAACAGCCTTTGTAGAACTAGAAGAACCAACAGGTAGCTTTGGGCAAAAATCCTTAGGTGAAAATCCAACAATTTCACCTGCACCTGCTATTAGAAATGCAGTTTTAGATGCTACTGGAGTGGGCTTTAATAAATTACCTATGAACCCACAAGCAGTATATGAAAAATTTAAAGAAGTAGGTTTGCTGTAGAAAGGAGTTTTTAGAATGTATGATATAACAAATATTATGGAACCAGAAACAATGATGGAAGCTCTAAAAATGCTTGACAGTAATCCAAAGCTAAAAATTATAGCTGGTGGAACAGATGTGCTTATACGTTTGCATCATGGTGATATGGAAGAAGCTGAGCTTATAAGTATAAGAAATATTAAGAGCTTAAAGGACATAACCTTATTAGAAGATGGAACTCTATCTATAGGGGCTATGGCATCCTTCTCTGATGTATTTAGAAGTGACATTATAAACAAATATATACCAGTGCTTTCTGAAGCGGGGGTATCTATGGGGGGACCACAAATTAGAAATATGGCAACTATAGGCGGCAATATATGTAATGGAGCAGTTTCCGCTGACAGTGCACCAACGCTCTTTGCATTAAATGCAGTTTTAAAGCTAGAGAGTCTTAATGGCACCAGGCTCGTTCCAATACAAGACTTCTATTCTGGCCCAGGCAAGGTAAAGCTTATACCGGGAGAAGTTTTATCAGCCTTATTAATATCAAAAGCCAATTACAATAATATGAGCGGTAATTATATAAAATTCAGCAATAGAAAGGCAATGGATATTGCCATGCTTGGTGTATCAGTTGTATGCAACCCTATGGGTAATAAGTTTAATGACTTAAGAATAGCTCTAGGAGTTGCTGCACCTACACCAATTCGCTGCACTGAAGCTGAAGATTTTGCTAAGGGTAAGGAAATAAATGATGAAACTATTGAAGAAATAGGAAACTTAGCCTTAAAATCCTCAAACGCAAGGGATTCCTGGCGTGGTTCAAAGGACTATAGACAGCATTTAATAGTTACCTTAACACAGCGAGCTATAAAAGAATCCATTAAAAGAGCTGGAGGTAGTATAAATGAGTGAAGCTAACATGAAAAAAATAAGTATGATTGTAAATGATAAGCCATATTCTCTTGAAGTGGATATAAAGGAATCACTTTTAGAAGTATTAAGAAATAGACTTCACTTTACAGGTGTTAAGCAGGGCTGCTTAGTAGGCGAGTGTGGTGCTTGTACAGTTTTAATTGACGGAACACCGGTTAATTCTTGTTCCTATTTAGCAGTTTGGGCAGCAGGAAAGACAATTAAAACCATAGAAGGTGTTTCATCAAAGGATGGAAAGCTGACAAAGGTTCAGCAGGCCTTTGTTGATGAAGGAGCAATCCAATGCGGTTTTTGTACTCCAGGTCTGGTTCTTACCACAACAGCTCTTGTAGAAAGCGGTAAGGAATATACTGATGAAGAAATAAAGAGGGAAATATCAGGACATTTATGCAGATGTACTGGCTATCAAAAGATATTTAGCGCAGTTAAAAAATCTCTAAATGATAAATAAAAATTAGTAAAAATTAATAAAATAAATTAAAAAAAGGTTTTGTCAATTGACAAAGCCTTTTTAGCTATAGACGAAAAATGGTGTAGCTAATGCTGCAAATTTAGGAATTAAGCCTAGAGCTACTAGAATTAAACCTGAAGCAACTACTACAAAATTTGTAGAAAAATATATTTATATGTTTGAAAATATAAAAAAAAGAAAATAAATAAATATAGAAAAAATTTTTTAATTCATAAGTTGTTTGAATATTGACAAAGAAACTTAGTTATAATAAAATTAGATTGACTAATCAATCAAATAGTTACAAATTTCAAAATACTCCGTTTCATAAAAATGAAACTGAAAGAAGAACAATTTCATCAATGAATAAAAATTAAGGAGTGGGCTAAATGGAAGATATTAAAGGCTTGATTCAAAAATTAGGTAAATTAGATCACAAAAACATGTACAATAATGACTTTTTACTTACATGGGAAAAAACAGACGATGAAATCCAATCAGTATTTACTGTAGCAGACATACTTCGTAAAATGAGGGAAAATAATATTTCCACTAAGATTTTTGACAGCGGGCTTGGAATTTCAGTTTTCCGCGATAATTCAACTAGGACAAGATTCAGTTTTGCAAGTGCTTGTAATTTATTAGGACTTGAAGTTCAAGATTTAGATGAAGGAAAATCTCAAATTGCCCACGGAGAAACAGTTCGTGAAACAGCAAACATGATTTCCTTTATGGCTGATGTAATTGGTATAAGAGATGACATGTTTATTGGAAAAGGAAATAAATATATGAGAGAAGTTTCTGAAGCAGTTAAGTCAGGAAACGAAGAGGGAGTTTTAGAACAACGCCCAACTCTTGTGAATTTACAATGTGATATAGATCATCCTACTCAAGCAATGGCAGATATGTTACATATAATTCACCAATTTGGTGGAGTAGAAAATCTTAAAGGGAAGAAGCTTGCAATGACTTGGGCATATTCTCCTTCTTATGGTAAGCCTCTATCAGTTCCACAAGGTATAATTGGACTAATGACTAGAATGGGTATGGAAGTAACACTAGCTCATCCAGAAGGTTATGATCTTATGCCAGAAGTAGAAGAAGTAGCTAGAAAAAATGCAGAGCTTAGCGGTGGTAAATTTGTAAAAACAAATTCTATGGAAGAAGCATTTAAAGATGCTGATATAGTATATCCAAAGAGCTGGGCATCCTTTGCTGCAATGGAAAAGAGAACTAACTTATATGGCGAAGGCAAGTTTGATGAAATAAAGGTACTTGAAAAAGAGCTTTTAGCAGAAAATGCAAAGCATAAAGAATGGGAATGCACAGAAAAAATGATGAGGCTTACCAAAGATGGAAAAGCTTTGTACATGCACTGCTTGCCAGCTGATATAACTGGTGTTAGCTGTAAAGAAGGAGAAGTTGAGGCTTCTGTATTTGATCGTTATCGTACACCACTATATCAAGAAGCAGGATTTAAGCCATATATTATAGCTGCAATGATGTTCTTAAGCAAGGTAAAAGATCCTGTTAATACTTTTGAAAATCTTATTAACAGAAATACACCAAGATTTTTTCAAAAATAGACTTTAATATACGGAGTGTTCCAAGTAAGGTTTTGGAACACTCCAAATCATATTTTATATATTAACCAAATAAGATAAGGGGGGTAAATTATGAGCGATAAAATGAGACTGATTTCATTTGCTAAAATGATTAATTGGGTTACAGAAGAATTAAATAGGTCAGAAACAATTTTCGGAATTCATAAAGATAAAATTTATAAAAATAAAACTGGAAGCTTTATTGAGCTATTTGGTGAAAAATTAGCTTCTCCAATTGGGCCAGCAGCTGGACCAAATTCACAGCTTACACAAAACATAGTTGCATCCTATTTAACAGGCTCACGTTTTATAGAGCTTAAAACAGTACAAATCCTAGATGGAGAAGATTTGACTGTATCAAAGCCATGCATTTTAGCTGAAGATGAGTGCTACAATGTAGAGTGGTCTACTGAATTAAGAGTGCCTGAAGCCTATGATGAATATGTAAAGGCTTGGTTCTTAATTCACGTCTTAATGAAGGAACTTAAGCTAAGCCCCAAAAGAGACTTCATGTTTAATATGAGCGTAGGCTATGATCTAGAAGGAATTAAGTCTCCAAAAATTGATGCTTATATCGAAGGAATGCGTAATGCTTCAAATACTCCTATTTGGAAGGAATGTACGGAAATACTTTCATCTAATTTAGATAAGTTTAATAATTTTACAAAGGAAGATTTAGAAGGTATTTCACCAGTAGTATGTCCATCTATAACCCTTTCAACCCTACATGGGTGTCCTCCAGCTGAAATTGAAAGAATTGCTAACTATTTACTTAAAGAAAAAAATCTTCATACATTTATAAAAATGAATCCAACACTTCTTGGAGAAAAATTTGTTAGAGATACGTTTGATGCAATGGGTTATGATTATATAACCTTAAATGGACATCATTTCGTTCATGACTTGCAGTATCCAGATGCAATTGAAATGTTAAAAAGATTAAAGGTTACAGCAAAAGAGCTAGGCTTAGATATAGGAGTTAAACTTACAAATACTCTTCCTACAAAAATAACTAATAGCGAGCTTCCAGGGGAAGAAATGTATATGTCAGGACGGTCTCTTTTCCCACTTTCAATAACCTTAGCTAGTAAATTAGCAAAGGATTTTAACGGGGATTTACAGATTTCTTACTCAGGCGGAGCTGATTTCTTTAATATTGAGAAGATACTTTTAACTGGAATTCAGCCAATTACCTTTGCAACCACTATATTAAAACCAGGTGGGTACGAAAGAATATCTCAAATGGCAAATAAATTAGAGCCAATGCTTAAGGGTGAGTTAAAAGGAATAGAAGTTAACGCTTTAGAAGCTTTAGCAAAGGATGCTTCTGTAAATAAGCATTATAAAAAAGAATTAAGACCTGTAGGAAGCAGAAAGCTTGCTTCAAAATTGCCAGTATACGACTGTGCTATAGCACCTTGTACTATAGGCTGTCCAATAAATCAACAAATACCAGAATATATAGCTTTAGTTGGTGCAAAAAAGTATGATGAAGCCTTTAATGTAATTGCTAAAGACAATACTTCGCCAGCTATTACAGGTACTATATGTGATCATAAATGTCAATTTAAATGTACAAGACTTGATTATGATGAATCAGTTCTAATTAGAGATATGAAAAAAGTAGCTGTTTTAAATGCAGAAGATAATTTTATAGAAAATATTAAAATAGCTGATCTTAAGAGTGGTAAAAAGGCAGTTGTTATTGGTGCAGGTGCAGCAGGACTTGCAGCAGCTCTTTTCCTTAGAAGAAATGGTTTAGATGTAACTGTTAAGGAAAAAAGTGAAAAGCCTTATGGCATAGTAGAATATGTAATTCCTGAGTTTAGAATTCCTACAGATATGATTAAAAAGGACTTTGAGCTTGTTAAAAAGCAAGGAGTTAAGTTTGAGTTTGGTGTAAATGAGAACTTTAGTGTTGAGGAATTAAAGAAGGATTATGACTATGTAATTCTAGCAACAGGGGCTTCAAAGAGAGGACAATTAAAACTAGAAGAAGGCAGCGAAAAGGCAGTAAATGCAATAGATTTTCTAGAAAATTACAAGGCTAATAAGGGGAATGTATCCTTAGGAAAGCATGTTTGCGTTATTGGCGGTGGAGATGTAGCAATGGATTCCTCTCGTGCAGCAAGTAGAGCACCAGGAGTTGAAAGGGTTACAGTAGTATATAGAAGAACTAAGAAACTTATGCCAGCAGATATTGAAGAAATCGAGCTAGCAGTTAATGATGGAGTTACATTCAAAGAACTTTTATCACCAAAGGCCATTAAGGATGGTAAATTAATTTGTGATGTAATGGCACTTGGTGAAAAGGATGCAACAGGTAGAAGAAGCTCTGTTAAAACTGGAGAAACATTAGCATTAGATGCTGATACAGTTATTTTTGCAGTTGGAGAACAAGTAGATAGTGATGTACTTAAAAATAATAACATAGAATTAGATGTAAAAGGACATGCAAATGTTAGCTCCTCTTGCGAAACGAATATCAGCAATGTATATGTTATTGGAGATATGAAAAAGGGTCCAGCAACAGTGGTAAAAGCTATTGCAGATGGTAAAGCTGCAGCAAAAGCTATTTTATCTAAAGAAGGCTTAAGCAATGACTTTGACAATAAGAATATAGAATTAAGTGAAAAATCACTTTATGAAAAGAAGGGTATATTAAAAGATCCTGCTCATGATGAAAAGGAATCCGAAAGATGTCTTGCTTGCAACCATATTTGTGAACTTTGCGTCGATGTCTGCCCAAATAGAGCAAATATGCTTGTAAAAGTTCATGGCAATTTTGAGTCTACACATCAAATTCTGCATTTAGATGGAATGTGTAATGAGTGTGGAAACTGTGGTGTATTCTGTCCACATACTGGAAATCCTTATAAGGACAAGGTTACCTTATTCTGGTCAGAGGAAGATTTTAACGACAGCACAAATACAGGTTTCTTAGTTATGGACAGTGAAAGTGGCCACTGCATGGTAAGAACAGAAGATGGAACAATTGCTCAGTACAGCTATTCAAATGAAAGTTCACTATCAGTCAAAATGGCTTCTATGATTAAGAGTATAATTAATAATTACAGCTTTATACTATAGAAATATTATTAGCCAGTTAAATTTTTTATAACTTTAAATATAAACAAACCTCAACTATAAACTTATGCAGCGTGAAAAATCTGTGAAAGTTCCATATTTCCCCACTGCATAAGTTAAGTTTACGTATTGTTTATATATGGTTAATGTAATTAAATATTTATAGGGAGGGAAAGACATGCTACTTATTGGAAATGGTAAAGTTATAACTCGAGATAACAGTAGACCTATTATTGACAATGGATGCGTTGCTATTGATGATAAGAAAATTATAGAAGTAGGTAAGACGCAAGAACTTAAAGAAAAATATAGTGCAGCACGCTTTATTGATGCCAAAGGAAAGCTTATAATGCCAGGCTTTATAAATGCTCATATGCACTATTATAGTACCTTTGCTAGAGGAATGGCGAATGATAGTCCAGCAGCTAAAAATTTCGTGGATATATTAACTGGTTTATGGTGGCGTCTAGATAAGGTATTAACTTTAGAGGACGTATATTATAGCACAGCAGTTCCTATGATAGATCAAATAAAAAATGGTGTTACTACAGCAATTGATCACCATGCAAGTCCATTTGCTGTGACAGGAAGCTTATTTAAAATTGCAGAAGCTGCAGAAGATTTTGGTATTAGAAGCAATCTATGTTATGAAACCTCAGATAGAGATGGTGAGAAGATTTCGGATGAAGGTATTGCTGAAAATGCAGAATTTATAAAGTATTGCAATAAGAAAAAAGATGATATGATGAAAGCTATGTTTGGACTTCATGCATCCATGACAATTTCAAATAAAACCTTGGATAAATGTTTGTCTGCAATAGATGGCTTAAATACTGGCTTTCATGTACATTGCGCAGAAGGAATTCAGGACACAGCAGATTCAAAGGCAAAGTATGGAAAAGGCGTTATTGAACGATGGTATGATGCAGGAGTACTTTCAAATAAAACCATAGCAGTTCACAGTATACACATTTCAGAAAAAGAAATGGATTTGATTAAAGAAAAAGACGCAATGGTGGTTCACAATCCTGAATCAAATATGGGTAACGCTGTAGGTGCTTCACCAATACTGGAAATGCATAAAAAAGGAATTTTATTAGGTCTTGGGACAGATGCTTATACTAATGATATGATGGAATCCTATAAGGTTGCCAATATAATTCACAAGCACGTTAAGGGAGACTCTACTGTAGCGTGGGGAGAGGTTCCTGATATGCTTTTCAATAACAACAGAAAAATAGTTGAAAGATTTATAAATGGAAAAGTGGGAATACTACAAGAAGGCGCATTAGCAGACGTAATTGTTGTAGATTATAACCCTCCAACACCAATAAACGAAAATAATATTAACAGTCATTTGTTATTTGGAATAACCGGAAAGAATGTTGATACTACAATAATAAATGGTAAAGTGCTTATGGAAGATAGAAAGCTTGTTAATATAGACGAAGAAAGAATTATGTCAAAAAGTCGAGAATTAGCAGCTAAAGTTTGGGAGAGATTCTAAATTTTACTCTATGTCAAAACTTGTTTGCAATAATATTCTGAATTGACTAATAAAGTCTTATGATGTATTATTTTATTAGGATATTTAAGCTCTCTGTTAAGTTTAATCGCAGTCAAAGTGCGAAACTTTGACTGTGATAAAATTAAAATTAATACATTTCAACATCATCACAGGATATAAATACAATTGCAGAAACTTAAATTTCGCAGGAAAGAGGCTTATATGTCTAAAGAAATAGAAAGAAAAATCCTTTATGCTACCTTGGAGATAATTGCAAGGGAAAAAATCAGCGGAACACGAATGCATTTAATTGCTGAGGAAGCAAATATGAGTCAATCTAATCTACATTATTATTTTCCAACTAAAAATGATTTAATTATAGCACTTATGGATGATCTTCAAAAAAGATTTTCAAGTAAAAGAACAGAGTCTATCGATGTTAAGAATAAATCTTTAAAAGAAAATATTCATGGTATATTTGAAGAAAAGAAAGATGATATTTTAAATAATAAAAAAGTAGATTATGCTCAATTTGATTTTTGGGTACAGGGCACTGTAAACCCTGAAATAAGGGTTAAATTTCAAAAGACCTTTGAGGAATGGCGAGAAAATATAGAGGAAGTTATAAAAAATAATAAGGTACCTTCAAATATAGATTCTAAGTATGCAGAAATGCTGCCCTTTATAATTGTATCATTAATGATGGGAGCGTCCATGCAGTATCTTATTGATGAAGGTAAATTCGATTTAGATGAATATTTCTCAGCCTGTGAAAAGTTAGTATTAAAATTTTTAGAAAACAAGGCTTAAGGTTTGGTGGCTTAAATGAAACTGAGTAAGTTACTAGATATAAAGGTAAATTCTGTTATATCTATAGTTGGGGCTGGGGGGAAAAGTACTTTAATGTACACCTTAGCTCAGGAATTAAGACAAGACTATAAATGCTTAGTTACTACAACCACTAAAATCTACCTTCCATTTAAAGAGCAATTTGATTATATGGCTATAGGAACTGAAGAATTTAATAACTTAAAACATAACCCTAATAATGGGATATACATTTATGGAAGTTCAATTAATGACGAAAATAAACTTATAGGAGTAAATCCAGCTGAGTTAGAATATAATGTACCTTACTTTCAATATTTATTTATAGAAGCAGATGGCTCTAGAAGAAAGCCAATTAAAGGCTGGAACAATACTGAGCCAGTTGTTTTAAGGACAACTACCAATACACTTGGAGTAATAAGTATTGAAACCATAGGGAAAAAAATAAATGAAGATAACGTATTCAGAGTTAAGGAGTTTTTAAATATTACTAATACTACTGAAAATGAAATTATTTCTGTAGATAATATTATTTCTTTAATATTTCATGATGATGGTTTATTTAAAAACTCTGTAGGAGAAAAGATATTATTCATAAATAAGGTTGAAGATAAAGAACAGTTGATAACAGCAGAAAAGCTGATAGATAGAATTATCGGGAAGAATAAGGAACACTTTATTATAGATAAAATTATAGTTGGAAGCTTATTAGAAAATAAGTATAAAATACTTTTGACTTAGTAAAAAATAACATGAACAAGAAAAGTAACAATAACTATAAACATTCTAAACAGTTTAAGGTGATGAGTAGAGTATGATTAATGATTATGTAATAGTTAGAGGCGGCGGGGATATAGCAACTGGGACTATTCAAAAACTTTATAGAAGCGGCTTTAAAGTACTTATTCTAGAAACAAAAAATCCAACTTCTATAAGAAGGACTGTATGTTTTAGTGAAGCTGTTTATGATGGACAATCTACTGTTGAGGGAATTAAAGCTGTACTTGTGCAAAGTAAGGAAGAAATCTTAAAAGCTTGGGAAAACAGATTTATACCATTAGTAGTTGATGAAAAAGGTATATACATTGATATAATTAAGCCTGAAATTGTGGTGGATGCTATACTTGCTAAGAAAAATTTAGGAACAAATAAAGAAATGGCACCTATTACAATTGCATTAGGGCCAGGGTTTTATGCTGGCATAGATGTGGACGTTGTAATAGAAACCATGAGGGGACATAACCTAGGAAGACTGATTTTTGAAGGCCCAGCTATAGAAAATACTGGAGTACCAGGAGAAATTGGTGGACATTCCATGGAAAGGGTAATTCATAGTGAAGCCTCAGGAATAATCAAAAACATTAAAGCTATAGGTAATGTAGTTATGGCTTCCGATATTATAGCCTTTGTTGGTGAAACTAAAGTAAAAGCAGCCATTGATGGGGTGCTAAGAGGCCTTATTAGAGATGGAAGCCGTGTAAATAAGGGATTAAAAATAGCAGATATAGATCCTAGACTTGCAGAACTTGATAATTACAATACAATTTCGGATAAAGCAAGAAACATAGGCGGGGGAGTGTTAGAGGCAATATTACTTCTTAAAAATAAGAAACTTTAGGAGGCTGAAATGGAAGAAAAAATCCTATTAGAGATTTGTGAGAGTCTTAAAAGGGCAGAAGCAGTTGCCATGGCAGTAATAACTAATGATAACGGCTCAACTCCAAGAGGAAATGGCTCTATTATGGCTATTTGGAAAGATGGTAGAACTTTAGGATCCATAGGCGGAGGAAAAGTTGAATATTTAGTTACTGAAAAAGCCATAGAATGCATTGAAATGAAACAAGATTTTAATTTTGAATATAAGCTGAATGATCAGGGTGGGCTTGGAATGAAATGCGGTGGAGAAGTTAAAGGCTATATTAGAGTGTTTTGTCCAAAGGCTAAAATACTAATTGCAGGAGCAGGGCACATTTCAGAAAAGCTAAATAAATTAGCTAAAGAGCTTGATTTTTACACTGTTATTATTGATGATAGAAAAGAATATGCTAATAAAGAGAGATTTGAGGAAGCTGATGAGATAATAGTAGGAGATATAGGCAAAGCCGTAGAAGCCTACAATATTGATAATAATACCTATGTAGTAATAGTTACAAGCGGTTATTCTCAGGATAAAAGCGCATTAAAAGCCTCGGCTTTAAGAGATGCTGCTTATGTAGGTATGATAGGAAGTACAATGAAGATTAAAACAGTTATGAAGGAACTTATGGAAGAAGGTCTTTCAGAGGAAAAGCTTAAAAAAGTTTATGCTCCAATGGGCATTGATGTATCTTCAAATTTACCAGAAGAAATAGCACTAGGTATTCTAAGTGAAATGTTGTTAGTGAAGAATAAAGGTTCATTAAATCATAGAAGAGATTTAAAGAAAGTGTGGGATTAATATGTTCACTGTAGGAATAATTACAGCTAGCGATAAGGGTTCAAAAGGCGAAAGAGAAGATATAAGTGGACAAGTGATAAAGGAATATGTTGAAAAATTTAATTATAAGGTGGTAAGATATGTTGTTTTACCTGATGATCAGGAAGAACTTGAAAGAGAAATGAAATATATGGCTGATGAGCTTAATATTAATCTAATTCTTACAACAGGGGGTACAGGCTTTAGTCTAAGAGATGTAACTCCAGAAGCTACAAAAAATGTAATTACAAGAGAAGCAAATGGTATAGCAGAAGCTATTAGATATTATAGCCTTCAAGTAACACCAAGAGCTATGCTTTCACGAGCTGTTTCTGGTATAAGAGGACAGAGCTTAATTGTAAATATGCCAGGCAGCCCAAAGGCCGTTAAAGAAGCATTAGAATTCATACTGCAAACTGTAGATCATGGACTAGAAATACTTTTAGGAAAAGCTTCTGAATGTGCAAGAAAGTAATTTCAATAAGTGAGATTCATATATAGCACAAATTTTAGAACAACATGGAGGCCAGCGCTTATGAAAATTATAAAGGTTCAAGATGCTGTAGGATCAGTTCTTTGCCATGACATAACTAAAATCGTTCCAGGAGAGTTTAAAGGAGTGGCCTTTAAAAAAGGTTATATCATTAAAGAGGAAGATATTCCTGTACTATTATCTCTAGGTAAGGAGCATTTATATGTATGGGAGGAAAATGAAGGGTTACTGCATGAAAACGAAGCAGCTGAAAGACTAAGAGCTTTGAGTGCTGGAGAAAACCTTTATTTTAGTGACATAAAAGAGGGAAAAATAGAGTTCTTTGCTGCTTGCAATGGACTTTTAAAAATAGATGTTGAAAACTTACTTAAATTAAACTCATTAGGAGAAATAATATTATCTACAGCGTTTAACAATACTGTAGTAAAAAAAGGCTGCAAGGTGGCAGCTACTAAAATAGTACCACTTACCATTGAAAAGGAAAAAATAGAAAAAGCTGAAGAAATAATTAATAATAAAATAGTTAAGGTTATACCAATTCACAGTAAAAAGGTAGCAATTATTACAACAGGAAGCGAGGTATTTAAGGGAAGAATTAAAGATGCTTTTGGACCTGTGCTAAATGAAAAGTTAAAGGAATATGGCTGTGAAGTTTTAGGACAAAGCATTCTACCAGATGATCTACATGAAATTGAAGCTGCTATAAATTGCTTTATTGATAAAGGTGCTGAAATGGTGCTCTGCACAGGGGGCATGTCAGTAGACGCTGATGATTTAACACCTAAAGCAATTAAAAGTACAGGTGCTAAGCTAATAACCTATGGAACTCCGGTACTTCCAGGTGCAATGCTTCTTTTAGCTTACAAAGGAAATATTCCTATACTTGGTCTTCCAGGAGCTGTTATATTTTCTAAAAAGACTGTATTTGATTTATTGCTGCCAAGGCTGCTGGCTGATGAAAAGATTGATTATAAAGATATAGCCACTTATGGACATGGCGGACTCTTATAAACTTAAATAACTGTTTTAAATTAACAGCTGTTTTTGTAAGGAGCTAAGCAATTGATAATTGTTCAGTGAAGGTAAAAGTCCTAAATGGACTTTTACGGGTAGTTTGGGAGCAGAAGCGAGTAATCTAAACTACCCAGTAGAAAGGAATACAAAGGGGTATAAGAATGGAAAACGTTTTAAGCCATATTGATGAAAATGGAAAAGCCAAAATGGTAGATGTAAGTAATAAAAATGAAACAAATAGAGTTGCTGTAGCCTGCGGCAAAGTTAAAATGAAAAAAAGCACATTACAATTAATTATAGATGGCAATATGGAAAAGGGAGATGTACTTGCTGCGGCAAGAATAGCTGGAATAATGGGCTGTAAAAGAACCTCAGATTTAATTCCCATGTGTCACCCATTAATGATAAATAACTGTAAAATAGCTTTTAATATAGATGAGAAAGAAAATGCAATTTTAATTGAAGCCACCGCTAAAATCACTGGCAAGACTGGTGTTGAAATGGAAGCCTTAACTGCAGTATCAATTGCAGCACTTACTATTTATGATATGTGTAAAGCTGTTGATAAAGCTATGATAATTGAAGATATTCACTTGCTAAAAAAATCAGGTGGAAAAAGCGGAGACTGGAGCTTTAATAATAATCTTTAAGGGGGCGAGCATCATAATTGATAAATGGGGAAGGCAAATTGATTACTTAAGAATATCAGTTACCGATAGATGTAACTTAAGATGTACCTACTGCATGCCCAAAGACGGAATTAAATGTGTCCCGAAAGAGGAATTGTTGACTTTTGAAGAAATGTTTAGGATTTCAAAAATTGCTTCTGAAATTGGCATTTCTAAAATCAGAATTACAGGAGGAGAACCTCTTGTAAGAGAAGGCATAATAGATTTTATTAGACAGCTAAAGTCTTTACCAAAAATAAAGGAAGTATGTATTACTACAAATGGTATCTACTTAGAAGAATATCTTGATGATTTGATATCTGCAGGTTTAGATAGAGTAAATATAAGTCTTGACACAATGAAAGAAGATGTTTTTAAAGCTATTACAATAAGTGGTGATTTGAAAAAAGTTTTAAGTGGTATTGAAAAAAGTCTATATAAGGGATTAAAGGTTAAGCTTAATACTGTTATTATCCCAGGGCTTAACGATACAGAAATAATGGACTTCGTCAAATTAACTGATGAGAAGCCTCTGGACGTAAGATTTATTGAACTTATGCCTATAGGTGAAGGTAAAAAATATACCTCCATTAAATCTGATGAAATAAAAGAAATAATAGTTAAAAATAGAAAATTGATACCTTCTGTATCTACAAATAAACAAGATGGTCCTGCAGCCTATTATAAAACAGAAAAGGGTATAGGCAGACTTGGTTTTATAAGTGCAGTAAGTCATTCCTTCTGTAAGGAGTGTAATAGAATTAGACTTACCTCTCAAGGATTTTTTAAGCAGTGCTTATTTTTAAATTCTGGAAAGGATCTTAAAAAGCTAATTCGAAATGGAATTACTGAGGTCGAATTAAAAACTACTATGGAAGATATTATCATGAGAAAACCGCTTAATCATGATTTAATTAATGATACTGCAGCGAATGATTCAAAATTTATGAATGAGATCGGAGGTTAATAAAACATTACAATATTAAGCAATTCTTTTAGAATATTTTAAGGGGGTGATGCAAAAATAGAACAATAAAATTCTCATTAAATAAGCATAAATTAAATAACTTAGAAAACCAAATAATCAAAATGATAATTATTACCAATTTGATATTGTCATTTTGATAAAAAAAGCAACAGATTTGATTGATTAGTTAGTACAATAATAATATTGGAGGATTATAAAATGGCACTAAATATAAACAATGAAGAAATATTAAAATTAGCAGAAGTTTACAAACCAGCCATGACAAAATTTTTAAGAGACTTAATAGCAATCCCAGGTGAAAGCTGTGGGGAAGAAGGAGTTATAAAAAGAATCGAAGCTGAAATGAAAGCACTTAGCTTCGACAAAGTTGTAATTGACCCTCAGGGAAATGTACTTGGTTACATGGGAACAGGTGAAACTTTAATCGGATTTGATGCTCACATAGATACAGTAGGTATAGGAAACAGAGCTAACTGGAATTTTGACCCATATGTAGGATATGAAAATGATATAGAAATCGGTGGAAGAGGAGGATCAGATCAGTTAGGTGGTATCGTTTCATCTGTATACGGTGCTAAAATAATGAAAGACTTAGATCTTTTAAGTGATAAATACACAGCATTAGTTGTAGGATCTGTTCAAGAAGAAGACTGTGATGGTAACTGCTGGTTATATATAATCAATGAGGATAAAGTAAGACCTGAATTTGTAGTAAGTACAGAACCAACTGATGGCGGTATATACAGAGGACACAGAGGAAGAATGGAAATCCGTGTTGATGTTAAGGGAATTTCATGCCACGGCTCAGCTCCTGAAAGAGGAGACAACGCAATCTACAAAATGGCTGAAATATTACAAAATGTAAGAGACCTTAACGAGAATGATGCTGCTGATAAAACAGAAATCAAGGGCCTCGTAAAAATGCTAGATGAAAAATATAATAAAGAGTACAAAGAAGCACAATTCTTAGGACGTGGTACTTGTACAACTTCAGAAATATTCTTTACTTCACCTAGCCGCTGCGCAGTAGCTGACTCTTGCTCAATTTCTATAGACCGTCGTATGACGGCTGGTGAAACTTGGGAAAGCTGCTTAGATGAAATTCGTGCACTTCCAGCTGTTAAAAAATACGGTGCAACAGTTAGCATGTACGAATATGAAAGAGCAAGCTGGACAGGACTTTCATACCCACAAGAATGCTACTTCCCAACATGGGTTATCCCAGAAGATCATGCTATTGTTCATGCAATGGAAGAAGCATACAAAGGAATGTACGGTGAAGCAAGAAGCGGTGCTCCTTCACAAGATGCAATGAGAAAAGCTCGTCCACTTACTGATAAATGGACATTCTCAACAAACGGTGTTGCTATAATGGGCCGTAATGGAATACCATGCATAGGGTTTGGACCTGGTGCAGAAGCTCAGGCACATGCTCCAAATGAAGTAACTTGGAAAGAAGATTTAGTTAAATGTGCTGCTGTATATGCTGCATTACCAACTATATACACTGCAAATAAGAAATAATATGTGGCACGGGTGTGGCATAGGGACGTTTCTCGTGGCACATATAATAAATTAATCATAAAGGGGGTTAGAAAGTGGAAAAGATTAAACACCTTAAATGTTCAAAATGTGGTGCTACCTTTGGGGAAGAAGTAATGTATCATTGCCCGCACTGCAAAACAGAAGGTACCCTTGATGTTATTTTCGATATACCTAAGGTAAAGAAAACTTTAACTAGAGAATATCTTAGAGACAATAAAGATCCAAATGTATGGAGATATCTTCCTATTCTCCCATTAGAGGGATTAAGCGGTGCTGCTCCATTACAAATAGGTTCAACACCCTTATATAAATCTAAAAGATTAGAAGAATTATTAAATATAAAAAATATATATGTTAAAGATGAAGGCAGAAATCCTACTGCTTCCTTTAAGGATAGAGCTTCAGCAATTGGAGTGGCTAAGGCAATTGAGCTTAAGAAAAATGTTATTTGTGCAGCTTCTACTGGAAATGCAGCTTCTTCTGTTTCAGGCTTTGCAGCCTGCATGGGCATAGAAAATTATATTTTTGTACCTAAAACAATACCTGAAGGAAAACTTGCTCAGCTTTTAGTATTCGGAAGTAAGGTAATACTTGTGGATGGGGATTATGACACTGCTTTTGATTTTTGCTTAAAGGCTGTGGATCACTTTGGATGGTATAATAGAAGCTGTGCTATTAATCCTTATTTAGTTGATGGTAAAAAAACAGCTGCCTTTGAAATCTGTGAACAATTAGATTTTAAAGTGCCTGATAAAGTTATAATGTCTGTTGGTGATGGCTGCTCAATATCTGGAGTTTGGAAGGGCTTTAAGGAGTTTTATGAACTAGGAATCATAGACAAGCTTCCTGTAATGGTTTCCGTACAGGCAGAAGGCTCTAATCCAGTTAATAGAACCTATAGAAGAAACTCAAGAGAATTTGATTATGTTCCGCCAGTAACCATTGCAGATAGTATTTCAGTAGGTATACCAAGAAACGGCTATAAAGCATTAAATGCTTTAAAAGAAAGCAATGGAATAACCGTTGATGTTAGTGATGCTGAAATCTTAAATGCGATGACAACCCTGGCAAGACATACAGGTGTATTTGGAGAACCAGCTGGAGTAACAAGCTTTGCAGGTCTTATGAAGCTAGCCAAAGAAGGAGTAATTGAAAAGGATGAAAGCATTGCTTTTGTTGTTTCTGGAAGCGGCTTAAAGGACGTAAAGTCAGCTCAAAAGGCTGTAACTAGACCTGAGGAAATAAAACCTGATTTAGACGTACTAATAAATTATTTAAACATGCAAAAGTAAAAGATGGAGGTTAAAGCCCTAAATGGGCTTTAAAGGGCAGTTTGCTAGGTAAAAGTTCTAAATGAACTTTTACGGGAAACTTGTGAGTGGAAGAGTGCCTGTAAGGCAGCCAGCGAGCTCAAACTGCCCAGTGTTACGAACGAATGGAGGAATTTAAAATGGAAAAATCAAAATTGGTTGTTGCTTTAGGGGGAAACGCTCTGCAAGAAGCAGGAACACCTGCAACAGCTGAAGCACAATTAGAAATAGTAAAAAAGACTTCAGAATACATCGCAGAATTAAGCTGCAGAGGCTATGAGCTTGCTGTAGTTCATGGAAATGGACCACAAGTTGGAAGAATAGTACTTGCTTCCGAAGCTGCAGCAAATGTTACACCAACTATGCCTTTTGATGTTTGCGGTGCAATGAGCCAAGGTTACATTGGCTATCATATTCAACAAGCATTAAGAGAAGCATTAGCTAAAAGGAACAAAAAGGTAGCAGTTGTAACACTTGTAACACAGGTAGTTGTAGATAAAAATGATGAAGCCTTTAATAACCCAACTAAACCTATAGGAGCTTTCTACAGTGAAGAAGAAGCAAAAAAACTTCAAGCTGAAAAGGGCTATGTAATGAAGGAAGATGCCGGAAGAGGCTGGAGAAGAGTAGTAGCTTCACCAATGCCAAAGAAAATAGTAGAACTTCAATCCGTTAAAGAATTATGGGATACAACAATTTGCGTAACTGCTGGCGGCGGCGGAATTCCTGTTATAGAAAAGGAAGACGGCTCCCTAGAAGGAGTTGCAGCTGTAATAGATAAGGACCTTGCAGCTGAAAGACTAGCTGAAGACGTTGATGCTGATGTACTTATGATATTAACTGAGGTTGAAAAGGTATCGCTTAACTTTAAGAAGCCTAATCAGGTAGACCTTGCACATATTACAGCTCTTGAAGCAGAAAAGTACATTGAAGATGGACATTTTGCACCTGGTTCAATGCTTCCTAAAGTTAAAGCTGCTGTTATGTTTGCAAAGGCAAATCCAAAACATAAAGCTATAATAACTTCACTTTACAATGCAGTTGATGCCTTAGAGGGTAAAACTGGAACAGTTATCACATTAAATAAATAATAATTAAATTTATTAAATAAAAAGGGGTGGTTTTTAGATGCATAACTTAATAGATTTAGAAATCAATGAGGAACAACTCAGTAAAACAGTTGAAAGTATTAAAGAAAGGAATATTGTTATTCCTACCTTGGCACAAATGAAGGATTCTAATAAGATTCCTGAGAAAGTAAAAGAAAAATTAAAGCATACTGGACTAATGGATATAGATCCTATTAATTTGTTCAGAATATCCTGGAAGAATGAGCCTGTAAAAGAAGGGGGACTTTATAACGAACTTCCAAACTATGTTGAAATTCCTTCTGAAATAACTGGGGTTAAGGCAAGAATATTTGCAATGGCAGGAAAGTTCTTTCCTATTGGGGCCCACAAAGTTGGAGCAAGCTTTGCTTGTTTAGTTCCTAGACTTGTAACTGGACAATTTGATCCTAAATTCCATGAAGCTGTTTGGCCTTCAACAGGTAACTATTGCAGAGGCGGTGCTTATAATTCAACATTACTAGGTTGCAAATCCATAGCTATATTACCAGAAAACATGAGTAAAGAACGTTTTGAATGGCTTAGCAAGGCAGCTGGAGAAGTTATAGCTACTCCTGGCTGCGAAAGTAATGTAAAAGAAATATATGACAAAACCTGGGAACTTAGAAGAACAAGAGATAATGTTGTGATATTCAATCAATTTGGAGAGCTTGGGAACCACTTATGGCATTATGAAGTTACAGGTAATGCTATGAATGAAATATTCAAGGCTGAAGCTGGTCCTAATGGTAAGGTTGCAGGAGTATGCCTAACTTCAGGTTCTGGTGGAACTTTAGGAAGTGCAGATTATATAAAAGATCAATATCCAAATGCTAAATTTGCAGTTGGTGAAGCGCTTCAGTGTCCAACACTTCTTAACAACGGCTTTGGCGATCATAGAATTGAAGGAATAGGCGACAAGCATGTTCCATGGATTCACAATGTTAAAAATACAGACATGGTTATTGCAATTGATGATAATGATGCATTAGGAATGTTCAGATTATTTAATGAGCCAGCTGGTCAGGAATATTTAAGAAAACTAGGTATTTCTGAAGAAGTTATTGAAAAACTTACTTGGGTTGGTATTTCTGGAGCAGCTAATATTATTTCCTGCATTAAATTTGCAAAATACTATGAGCTAGCTGAAAACGATATGGTAATGACAGTTCTTACTGATTCTGCAGAAATGTACAAGTCAAGACTTGAAGAAATGGAAGCAGAAAGAGGTAGAAAGTATGAAATGCTTGATGCTGCTATAGACCATAATAAAAATGTCCTAGCAGTAAGAACAGATAGCATGGAAGAACTTACTTATCAAAGTAAAAAGCGTATTCATAATCTTAAGTATTATACTTGGATTGAGCAGCAGATGTATGATTTAGATGAATTAAATGCTCAGTGGTATGACTACGATAATTATTGGGGTAAGCTTCATAAGATGGGACCAGAATTAGATAAGCTAATAGAAGAATTCAACGAAAAAACTGGTTTAACAAAAGATCTTTAAAATGTGGCATAGGGACGTTTCTCCTGCCACACAATATTGTTAACAATGAACAATTAATAATCAATAAGAAGAATGAAGAATGATGAATTATCAGCTAGGCTGAATTAATAATTAGTCAATAAAAAACTAGCAGTTAAAATTAATTAATAATTATTTATAAATAATTATCAATTAATTGAGATTTTTTATTTGCATTAAAAGTTATAATAATTCATCATTCATAACTCTTCATTCATCATTTATATTAAGAGGATTATCATATTTTCAATGCAATTATTGTACATATAATTGTATTGAAAATATGATAAATTAATATATTTTGCATGTTGTATCCAATGTCAAACTTTATTAACAAAGCAATTTACTTAAAATAATTTTAAAGGAGTGTATTTTATGGGCATAGTAATTAAAGGTGGGAAAATTGTAACAGCAGTGGATACCTATGAAGGGGATATAAGAATAGAAGAAGAAAAAGTAGTTTCCATAGGCACTAATTTAGAAAAACAAGGTGACGAAATAGTAAATGCAAAAGGCTGTATTATAATGCCAGGAGGCATCGATACTCATACACATTTTGATCTAGATGTAGGTGTAGTAACAGCAGATAACTTCACCACTGGAACTAAAGCAGCCTTAATGGGCGGAACTACAACTATATTAGATTATGCTTGTCAAAATAAAGGACAAACTTTAAAAGAAGCGCTGAAGGGCGAACATAAAAAAGCTGATAACCATTGTTATTGCGATTATGGTATCCATATGGGTATTACAGATTGGAATGAAAAGGTTTCAAATGAAATAGAAGATATGATAAAAGAAGGAGTTACTTCTTTTAAGTTATATATGGCTTATAAAAAGACTTTGCAGGTTGAAGATGGAGTTATTTTTAAAGCTTTAAAGAGATGCAAAGAAGTAAACGGACTTATAGGTTTTCATTGTGAAAATGGAGATGTTATCGAAAACCTAGTAAATGAAGCTATTAAAGCAGGTAACACCAGTCCATATTATCATGCTGCCACAAGACCAGCCTTAGTTGAAAATGAAGCTATTACTAGAGTCCTTCAGCTTGCAGAACTTACTGACGCTCCAGTATATGTTGTTCATTTGAGCACTGGTGAAGGATTTAAAACAATCATGGAGGCAAAGAAGAGAGGAGTGAAGGTATTTACAGAAACTTGCCCTCAATATTTATTGCTTGATGATTCATTATATGGTGAGAAAAATAGCAGCAGCTTTGAAGGTGCCAAATATGTAATGTCACCTCCTCTTAGAAAGAAAGAAGATCAACAAGTTTTATGGAATGGCATTATGTCTCATGAAATTTTAACTTTAGGCACTGACCACTGCTCCTTTAATTTTAAAGGACAAAAGGATTTGGGAATAAATGATTTCAGCAAAATTCCAAATGGCGCCCCTGGGGTTGAAAATAGAATGGCTCTAATGTACACCTATGGAGTTGTGGAAGAAAAAATTAACTTAAATGAAATGGTTGCTTTAACTTCAACCAATGCAGCAAAAATATTTGGTTTATTTCCTCAAAAGGGAACCATTTCAGTTGGCAGTGATGCTGATTTAGTAATATGGGATCCAAATTATAGCACTACAATTACTGCAGCAAAGCAGACTCAAAATGTAGACTATAATTCCTATGAAGGTTTCAAGCAAATAGGAAGACCTTTACATGTATTTTTAAGAGGAACTAAGGTGGTTTCTAATGGTGAATTTAAAATAGAGAAACCTGCTGGCAAATACCTTTATAGAAAGACATTCAATGGGAGGTAAAAGACATGTTCAAAGTGAATATTAATGGTAAGGACTATCAATCAGAAACTGATAAGGTATTAATGGATTTCCTGCGGGATGATTTAAAAATAACATCTGTTAAGAATGGATGTAAAGAAGGCGCCTGTGGAACTTGTACAGTTATTGTAGATGGAAAGACAGTTCGTGCCTGCATACAGAAGCTTTCTAAATTGGAAGGAAAGAAAATACAAACCATTGAAGGTTTTACTAAAAGAGAAAGAGATGTATTTGTACATGCCTTCGCTGCTGCTGGTGCCGTACAATGCGGTTTCTGCATTCCTGGAATGGTTATTTGCGGTAAATGCCTAATTGATCAAAATCCAAATCCAAAAAGAGAAGACATAAAACAGGCTATCCGTACTAATATATGCCGATGTACAGGATATGCTAAAATTGAAGAGGGAATTCTTCTTGCTGCAAAAATGCTGAGAGAAAATACAGAAGTACCTGAACTTAAGCAAACAGGAAAGGTTGGAGAGAGAACCTGCCGAGTGGATGCTGCTGCTAAGACTTTAGGGACAGCAAAATATGCAGATGACTTTGAGTTTGATGGCATGCTTTATGGTAAAAATGTATTCAGTAAGTTTGCCCGAGCAAAAGTATTATCTTTAGATATAAACGAGGCACTAAAAATGCCAGGGGTTATTGCAGTATACACTGCAAAGGACATTCCTGGAATGAGATATATAGGTCACTTAGCTCAAGACTGGCCAGGTATGATTGATGTAGGAGAACAGACAAAATGTATTGGAGATACTCTGGCAATGGTGGTAGCTGAAACAAGAGAACAAGCGGCTTTAGCTGCATGGGCTGTTAAAGTAGAATATGAAGAGTTAGAGCCAATTAGTACACCAATGGAGGCAGCTCTTCCTGGAGCTCACCAAGTACATGGTGAAGGCTTTATGCTTTTTGGAAAATTTAGAATTCCAGAAAATAATTTATTTGACCATGAAGAGGTAAAACGAGGAGATGCAGAAACTGCCCTTACAAATTCAAAATTTGTAGCAGAAGGAACTTTCCACGTTCCACCAACAGAACATGCCTTTATGGAAACGGAAACTGCAATTGGGCTCCCAGATGGAGACGGTGTAAAGGTTATAACAGGTGGTCAAGGTATTTATGATGAATACCATGAAATTAGTAATTATCTAGGGCTTCCACTAGACAAAGTAAGAATTAAAAGTGCAGTTGTTGGAGGCGGATTTGGCGGTAAGGAGGATATGAGTGTGCAGCATCAGGCAGCATTATGTGCTTATCTTACTAAACGACCTGTAAAAGTATCCTTTACTCGTCAGGAAAGCATAAATTATCATCCAAAACGTCATGCTATGGATATTTACTGCAAAATTGGCTGTGATGAAAACGGTATAATACAAGGGATAAAAGCTAGAATTACCTCAGATACAGGCGCCTATGCTTCACTTGGCGGCCCAGTTCTGCAAAGAGCTTGTACACATGCTGGCGGTCCTTATAACTATCAAAATGTTGATATTGAAGGTAATGCTTACTATACAAATAATCCACCTGCTGGTGCTTTCCGTGGATTTGGTGTGACACAATCCTGTGCAGCAGTTGAATGTCTTATTAATCAGCTTGCAGAAAAAACTGGTCTTTCAGGATGGGAGTTTCGTTATAAAAATGCCATTAGACCAGGGCAGGCTCTTCCAAATGGACAAATTGCAGATGAAGGAACAGCAATGGCGGAAACTTTAGAAGCTGTTAAAGCAGATTTTGAAAAATACGAAGCAGATCCAAATTATATTGTTGGAATTGCTTCTGCAATGAAGAATGCAGGTGTTGGAGTAGGTGTACCAGATATTGGGCGCTGTAACCTAAAAGTAATAGATGGGAAGGTTCATGCAAGATCTTCAGCTGGTGCTATTGGTCAAGGTCTACAAACTGTACTTCTACAAATGGTATGTGAAACAACGGGATTAAGGCCCTATAAAGTAGTAATAGAACATCCAGATACAAAATTTACACCTGATTCAGGGACTACAACAGCTTCTCGTCAAACTTTATTTGCAGGAGAAGCAGCACGTAAGTCTTCATTGCAATTAAAAGCAGATTTAGACAAAGAATATTCATTAGCAGATTTGGAAGGCAAGGAATATATAGGAGAATTTGCACCTAAAACGGATCCAATTGGTTCTCCAAAACTTAATCCAGTCAGCCATGTAGCCTATGGATATGCAACACAACTCTTTATAATGGATAAGGATGGAGAAGTAGTAAAGGTTATTGCAGCTCATGATATAGGAAAAGCCATAAATCCTCTTTCTGCAGAAGGTCAAGTAGAAGGTGGTGTAGCCATGGCATTAGGATATGCTTTAACAGAAGACTTCCCGCTAAAGGATGGTGTACCGCAGGCAAAGCTTGGTACCCTAGGTATATTTAAAGCATCCCAAATGCCAAACGTTGATGTACGATTAATTGAAAAAAATACTTCTGATATTGCGGCCTATGGTGCTAAGGGTATAGGTGAAATTGTAGTAGTAATGGGTGCTCCAGCATGCCAAAATGCCTATTATAAAAAAGATGGTGTCTTCAGATATAATTATCCACTAGAGGACACTTATTACAGCAAGAGAAAATAATAAATATACAGAAAATACTAAATTTTGTTGAAATATTTCACATTATAATATATAATAAAACTAACTGATTAGTTAGTTTTATTATTTTTTCATATTGTATAGGAGTTTTATTCAAAGGGGGATTTGTAATGAAAAATATGTTTGCTGTTAAAGGCAATATTATTTTTACAAAAGAGTTTGGGGTTTATGATGTTATTGAAAACGGTTATATAGTTGTTGAAGACAAGTATGTAAAGGGAGTATATCCTACTTTAGGGAAAGAGTATAATAAAATTAAAGTTATTGATTACGGTAACTCACTTATTATTCCGGGATTTGTGGATATTCATTTACATGCACCACAATTCGCAAACCTTGGTTTAGGACTAGATAAGGAATTAATGCCTTGGCTTGAAACCTACACATTTCCTGAAGAAACTAAATACTCAGATGTTACCTATGCAAAGAAAGTTTATTCAGGATTAATAAAAGAACTTTGGAAGTTTGGTACAACAAGAGCCTGTGTTTTTGCTACTATCCACAATAATTCCACTAAATTACTAATGGACATGTTTGCTAAAAGTGGATTAGGTGCTTACGTAGGTAAGGTTAACATGGATAGAAATACTCCAGATTATTTAGTAGAAACAACAGAAGCTTCACTTTATGATACTGAAGAATTATTGAAGGAGTATTCCTCTAAATATAGTTTAGTTAAGCCAATAATTACTCCTAGGTTTGTTCCAACCTGCAGCACAAAACTGCTTAAAGGTCTTGGAATTTTAGCTGAAAAATATAATGTGCCAGTTCAATCACACTTATCAGAGAATGCTGGAGAAATCAGCTTTGTAAAAGAACTTCATCCAGATGCTAAAAATTATGCAAGTGTTTATAATGAAGCTGGCCTATTTGGACAAAATCCCACCATAATGGCTCATTGCGTTTTAGTTGATGAGGATGAAATGGATTTAATGGTTAAAAACCAAGTTTTTATTGCCCACTGTGCTAACTCAAACTCCAATTTATCAAGCGGAATTGCACCAATTAGAAAGCTTATTAATAGAGGAATTCCAGTTGGTCTTGCCAGCGATATATCTGGTGGACACAGCTTATCCATGATGGATGTTATTGTTAGTAGTGCACAGGTATCAAATTTAAAATTTCTTGAAAGTATTAGAATAGATAAGCCTTTAAGCACTGCAGATTTATTCTACTTAGCTACAAAAGGTGGGGGAGAATTCTTTGGAAAAGTAGGTAGCTTTGAAGAAGGCTATGAATTTGATGCTTTAGTAATTGATGACAGTACCCTGCCAATCTTTAAAGATTTAAGTATAGAAGAAAGATTACAGAAGTTTATTTACACTGGGGATGACAGAAATATAAAGGAAAGATATGTTGCAGGCGATAATATTAAAGAACCAAAGTTTATTTAGCCTAGAATTCCTAGAATTAATGGATTTTAGGGATTAAAATATATATTTAGGGGGGTTATGCTAATGCAAAATCAGGCAAAAAAAGGTAATGAATCATTTTTAGAATCTTTTTTTCATCTGAAAGAAAACAACACAAATGTGAGGACAGAAGTTCTCGCAGGGATCACAACATTTATCACTATGGCCTATATTATATTTGTTAACCCAAATATATTAAAAATGGCCGGAATGAATTCAGCAAATGCACTTGGAGATGCTGCTGCAAAATTTGCTATAGGCAGCGATCCAGTAGTTTCCTCAGTATTTGTTGCAACATGTTTAGCTGCAGCTATTGGTACTTTCATAATGGGCTTTTATGCAAACTTACCTTTTGCTCAAGCACCTGGTATGGGGTTAAATGCATTCTTTACTTATACTGTAGTTTTGACTTTAGGGTTTACATGGCATCAAGCACTTGCAGCAGTTTTAATTTCTGGTATTTTATTTATTGTAATAACAGTTACATCAATTCGTGAAAAGATAGTTGATGCTATACCACGAAATCTTAAATTTGCTATTTCCGGTGGTATTGGTCTTTTCATAGCTTTAATAGGACTTAAAAGTGGCGGCTTAATAGTTGCAAATCAAGCAACTCTAGTAGGCTTTGGAAATTTTGCAGATAAAGGAGCAATGCTTACTTTAATTGGAATTGTCATTACTGCTATTTTAATGGCAAGAGAAGTTAAGGGTTCAATTCTTATAGGAATTATTTTAACTACAATTATAGGTATTCCATTTGGTATTACTAATTTAACAAATGTTCATGTATTCAGTGCTCCTCCTTCAATTGCTCCAACTTTCTTTGCTTTTGACTTTGCCGGACTTTTCGCTAAGGGCGGTAATAGTATATTAGGTGGAATATTAAGCTTCTTCATGGTTGTAATAACTATTTGCTTAGTTGACCTTTTCGATACTATAGGAACACTTGTTGGAACAGCTAACAAAGCTGGGATGGTAGATGAGAATGGTAAGGTACTAAGAATGAAAAAGGCTCTTGTATGCGATGCAGTTGCAACAACAGCTGGTTCTATGTTTGGAACAAGTACAGTAGTAACTTATGTTGAATCCACTTCTGGAGTTGCAGCAGGCGGAAGAACTGGTTTAACTTCAGTAATAGTAGGTATTTTATTCATACTTGCATTATTCTTCTCAGGACTTGTTGGATTAGTTCCTGGGCAAGCAACTGCTCCAGCACTTGTTATAGTTGGCGTTTTAATGATGGGTGCAGTTAAGAATATCGACTTTGATGACTTTACTGAAGCATTGCCAGCATTCTTTGCAATAGCTATTATGCCATTTAGTTACAGTATAGCAAACGGAATAGCAGCAGCAATGATATTCTACCCAGTAGTTAAGATAGCAACTGGAAGACATAAAGAACTTCATCCTATTGTGTATGTTTTGGCAGTCCTATTCATCTTAAGGTTTATTTTACTTCCGCTTGAATAGGTAAGTTTCACATTTTAATTAAAAGCTATGGAGGGAATGCCTTTAGCATGTCCCTCTATAGTTGTATATAGGAAAATTAAAAGGGGGGAGTTTCTTTGGTTAGAATACTGCTATTTATTATATCCTTTGGCATATCTTTTGTTGTTACTTATTTGCTTAAGTTTAAAGATACAAATGCTCTAATAGTTTTTGGTATTATAAATTTAGTGCTGGCTTATATTTTAATGTATGTAAATGATAAAATTAATTTAAAAAACAAAGCTAATAAAACTTTAAATAAGCAAAAGCAAGGTCTTGCTATGCAGAATACTTCCTTTATGGAAGATAAGCAGCTTAAAGATCATTTTAAAAAGATACTTCATAATAGTATTGATTTATATAATGCTTTAGAAAGTATTAAAGCTGGATCAATTGAAGGTGGAAATGCAGCTGAGCAAATTGCCTCCAGCACTTTAAATATAGCTCAGCAAAATAGAGAACAATTAAATATAGCAGATGAAACTTTGGAAAATTCCAATAAAATAGCCGAAATGATTTTATCTGCATCTAATTATGCAACAGATGCCAGTAATTCTGCTGGAAACTCAACAAAGTCCTCAGTAGAAGCTGGTAATGCCATAGAAAAATTAATTAAAACTATGCAGGAAATTGAAAAAACGTCTAAACAAGCTTCTGATAAAATGAATACTTTATCAGAAAAATCTCAGAGAATAGAGAATATAATTTCCTTTATTACAAATATTGCAAGCCAAACAAATCTGCTATCTTTAAATGCAGCTATTGAAGCGGCTAGAGCTGGAGAACATGGAAAAGGATTTGCTGTAGTAGCTGACGAAGTCCGTAAATTATCTGAGCAATCCAATAAGGCTGCAGTTGAAATCAGTGGTATTATTGAAGAAATTAAAAATGATATAAATTCCTCTTCCGTATCTTTTGAACAGGTAACAGACTATGTTTCAGTAGGGGTAGAGGCTACATATAAAACGGAAACCTTACTTAAAGAAATGCTAAAATCCTTTAAAATGACAGCAAAACAAACAGAGGAAATACAAAGCTTACTGCAGAAGGCTGTTAAAAATAGTAAGACAGTTCTAAGCATTTCAGAGAAAAACAGAGAAATGGCACACACAACAGCAGAAGCAACAGAACAAATTGCAGCTGCTTCCGAGGAACAGAATAGCTCCTTAGAAGAAATTAATAGCAATATTGAAGTCATTACTCAGTTATCAGAGGAAACAAAACAGCATATTGCCTCTGCAGTAATGGACAAAATTATGTATAACAAAACAATAAAATTTATGCAAAGGGTTAAAAATAACAAAAATTTTGATGGGTCCATTTCAGCAATGCAGAAGCTTGCAGTTGAGTTTGGAGTAGATGAAATAGACTTTTCAGATTCAAAAGGTGTTTTACGATGTTCTAATCTTGCATCAGGTGTTGGTCTAGACCTATATGATGTTTTATTGAAATACGAGAATTTCGATTTAGAAAAATATTTATTTAAGGATAGGAACCCTTATTCAGCAAGTGCATTAAGAATTAGTGCAAATACAGGGCAGTTATTTAAGTATATGATGGTTCCAGACTTTGATGGAAAAGCAATTTATCAGGTTGGTTTATCCTATGAGTCATTACTTAAACTTCTAAATTAGCTCTCATTAATGTTTATTAATATTAGTAATGGACATTATCATAAGTAAATTATATTGATATTTCTAACCACTTATTTTAAAATATGTATTGAATCTGACTGATTAATTGACCTAGGATTTAGTTAGAATAAAATAGCTATATATGGAAAAGGGGTTTTTTATGCCAAAGGATATAGAGAAAAAAATATTAGATGCTGCTATGAAAGTAGTAGCCACTGAAAAAATAAGTGGTACACGTATGCATATTATTGCCAAAGAAGCTGAAATGAGTCAAGCAAATCTGCATTATCATTTTTCCTCTAAAAATGATATTATGATGGCTCTATTAGCAAGCCTGCAAGAGAGGTTTTCAGAAGATCGCAAAAATTATATTGATATTGATAATAAAACTGCAATCGAAAATATAAGAGGTTTCTTTAATCAAAAGGAAAATGAAATCCTAAATAAAAAAGAACTTGATTATGCACAGTTTGATTATTGGGTACAAGGAACTGTTAACGAAGAAGTAAGGGAAAAGTTTCAAGATACCTTTAGCATATGGCGTAAATCTATTAGTGATGTTTTAAAAAAAGGAAATACAAAAGGTGAACTCAATTTAAAAAATATAGATATGATTCCTTATATTATGTTGTCCTTAATGCTAGGTGCATCACTACAGTACCTTATTGATGAAGGCAAATTTGATTTAGAGGAATATTTTGAGCTATCTGAAAAGCTAATATTAGGTGAAAATTAACATGAGCTATTTATAGGCACTGAACAAGCTATAAACACTTTAAATGCAGAAGGAATATTATTGTTTCTGCATGTTAAGTGTTTTTAACAAATTCAGTGCCTATTATTTTTAAATTTTTAATAAATAATAGATTATAATAAAAGGATTTATTGACAAAGTAGTTTTAAATATTTAAAATATAATTAGATTAACTAGTCAATCAAATTTTAAGAATAAAGTGATTAGTTACGCAAAATTTCGGGGGTGACATTAATGAAATGGGTCGTTAATAAAAATAAGAGCAACAAGATTGAAACGCCAATAATAAATGGAAATACTCTATTTGAGGTTAAAAGCTTTCATGAAAGTATTAAGGAATATGAACAAACTCCACTTGTTAGATTAAAAAAGATGGCTGGATATTTAGGCTTATCAGAAGTTTTTGTTAAAGATGAATCCTTTCGCTTTGGATTAAATTCATTTAAGGTTCTTGGAGCATCCTATGCAATAGGCAAACATTTAGCACAAAAATTAGGAAAGGATATTTTTGAAGTTCCATTTCCAATATTAAAATCAGATGAAATAAGAAATGAACTTGGAGACTTAACTCTTACAACTACTACAGATGGAAATCATGGAAGAGGAGTTGCTTGGATGGCTAAGCAGCTTGGATATAAAGCAGTTGTCTATATGCCTAAAGGCAGTACTCAAAACAGAGTAAATCATATTGCTGAAATGGGAGCAGATGTAAGCATAACAGAATGGAACTATGATGATACTGTTAGATATACTTCAGAAGTAGCTCAAAAAAATGGCTGGGAAGTAATTCAAGATACAGCTTGGGAAGGCTATGAAGATGTTCCAAAGTGGATTATGCAGGGATATTCTACTATAGCACAAGAAATCATTGAACAGCTTCAAGGAGTAAGACCGACACACATATTTTTACAGGCTGGTGTAGGAGCTTTTGCATCTGTAATTGCAAGTATATTTATTTCTATATTTAGTAAAAACCCACCTAAAATCATTATAGTAGAACCAGAAAAGGCTGATTGTTTCTATAAGTCTGCACTAGCTGGAAAGGTTGAGCCTGTAACAGGTGAGCTTACAACAATAATGGCTGGACTAGCTTGTGGAGAACCTAATCCATTAGGCTGGGAAATATTAAAAGAATGTACTGATGTATTTGTATCAGTTCCAGATTGGGTAACAGCAAGAGGAATGCGTATTTTAGGAAATCCTTTAAAGGGTGATTCAAGAATAATTTCAGGAGAATCAGGAGCAGTAACTGCAGGATTATTATCTGTTATTACTTTTGATAAAAAATATAAGGAATTAAAAGAAGCTATTAATTTAACTAGTGATTCTAAAGTATTAGTAATAAATACAGAAGGAAACACAGATACAGAAGTATACAGAAGAATTGTATGGGATGGAGACTATCAAAGCATTCTATAATATAATTTTCTTGCCAAAATAGAAAAAAGCTACAATATATTAAATATGTTACATGAACTTATCGCTGTAAAAGAAGTGCTAAGCTCGGAATAGCCACAAAACAAAGTGTTTTCGTTAAACTCGTATTCTCTCAAACAAACGAACAATACTAAGGCTTTGTGGCTATTTTTCGCTAAGAACTTCTAGATCTCGCTTTATGTTCATTCCACATATTTTATATATTTTACTAACTTTCATTTCTTTTTGAAAAGAAAATAAATATTATTTGTAAGTTTTCTAATGTTTAGAATATTGACTAAATTGTTTTGTTATACTAGAATTAGATTAACTAGTTAATTAGATAAATACTAGTGATAATAAGGAATCAAAATACATAATTTTATATTAAGATTATAAGCCGTGCTTAAAAATTAATATAAGGGGGTAAGAATTAAGGTGTTAAAATTTCTAAAACCAAATTCTATTGAAGATGCTAAAGCTATGCTTAATGAATACACAAATTCAAAGCTTTTAGCTGGGGGCACAGATCTAATACTTGAACTTAAAAGAGAAAAGCTTAAGACTGAGAATATTATAGATCTTGGAAAAATTTCTAAACTTAAAGCGTTAACTGAGGATGCAGCTAGTGTAACACTCGGCAGCATGGTTACTTTTACAGAAGTTTTAGTAAACAGTATTATTAAAAACAACTTTAATTCACTAGTTGAATGTGCAAAAAATATGGGATCACCTCAAATAAGGAATATGGCAACTATAGGGGGAAATATAAGTAATGCAGGCTCTGCAGCTGATGTAGTTTCATGTTTAATTAGCCTTAATGGAATACTTGAAATAGAGTCTATAAATGGGACAAGACAAATAAGCTGTGAAGATTATTTTAAGAATTATAACACTGAAAAGCTAAAAGAAAATGAAATATTAATTGGCATAAGAATTCCTAAATCAAAGGACTTAAGCGGATATTATAAACTTGGAAAAAGAAATTCTTTGGCCATTTCAAGAGTAAGTGCTGCTTTAAGCCTAAACATAGAAGAAAATATTATTAGGAACATTTCTATTTGCCTAGGTGCAGTTGGAAGATATCCTTTCAGGGCAGAAGAATTTGAAAGACAAGCTTTAGGGAAAAATGCTGAATGGCTTTATTCAGAAGAGCCTTTAACCCTTCTTGAAAACGATGTCTATGAGAGTATTAAAGAAAGAGCGACAATGCCTTTTAAGAAGGAAGCAATTAAAGGGGTATATAAAGAGGCACTTAGAACAGCATTAGAAAGCAAATAATTATGTTTTTAATAATCCGATTGGGGTGAAATTATTATGAAAGTAACTATTAAAGTTAATGGAAAGGATTATACTAGAGAAATTGATCCATTACTAAGGTTAATAGATTTTTTAAGAGATGAAATTAAGCTAAAGGGTACAAAAGAAGGCTGCGGAGAAGGTGAATGTGGAGCTTGTACAGTTATCTTAAACGGCAAAACTGTAAACTCCTGCATTATTTTAGCAGCAGCTTGTGATGGAGCTGAAATTACTACTATTGAAGGAGTAAGCGAAGATGGCATGCATCCGATTCAGCAGGCTTTTTTAGAGGTTAATGCTGTTCAATGCGGCTATTGTATTCCTGGAATGGTTTTAAGTACTAAGGCTTTATTAGACAAAAATATTGATGCAGATGATGAGGAAATTAGAGAAGGTATATCAGGTAATTTATGCAGATGTACTGGATATGAGAAGATAGTAGAAGGCATTAAACTTGCCCAAAGCAAGATTAAGAATAGTTAGGGGGGTATTTTTTTTGAGAGCTGTTGGAGAAGGTTTTTTAAGGCCTGATGCCTGTGATAAGGTTTTAGGAAAAGCTATTTATCCTGATGATATTGAATTTGAGGGGATGCTCTACGCTGGAGTTAAAAGAAGCACCATAGCTTATGGTAAGGTCCTAAGTATAAATACTGAGGAAATAAAAAAGCTTCCAGGTGTAGAAGCTGTAATTGATTATAGTATGCTTCCTGGAGCAGATTCTCATGGGGTTATTTTTAAGGATATTCCAACTTTAGTTAAAGATACAATTAAAAGAGTTGGAGATGCACTGCTGCTTGTAGTGGCAAAGGACAAACAATCCTTAGCAGCTGCACTTATAAGTGTTAAGGTGGAATATGAAGAATATAAAGGAATATTTACAATAGAGGATGCCTTAAAAGAAGACGCGCCAATTCTTGGAGATGGAAGTAATGTACTATACGACATAAAGGTTAAAACTGGAGATATTGAAGAAGGCTTTAAAGAAGCAGCTTACATTGCTGAAAATTGGTACAGTACCCAAATGGTAGAGCATGCTTTCCTTCAGCCAGAGGCTTGTGTTGCTAAGTACGATGAAAATGGCGTTATAGAAATTTATGTAGCAACTCAATATCCTCATTATGACAGAGAGGAAGTTTCAAGATGCCTTAATGTGGAGGAAAGTGAGGTTAGAATAATTAATACTTCTATAGGAGGAGCCTTTGGGGCAAGAGAGGATATTAATCCACAATGTCATGCTGCTGTGGCCGCCTATATTACAAAGAAACCAGTTAAAATAGTTTACTCGAGAGAAGAATCTACTACTTCTCACAGCAAACGCCACCCAGTTAAAATGTATTATAAAACAGGAGTAAAGGCTGATGGCAAGCTTTGTGCTTTAAAGGCTAGAATATATGGAGATACAGGAGCTTATGCTTCCTGGGGCATGAATATATTAAGGAAATCTGCATTACATGCTACAGGACCATATGTTATACCTAATGTGGATGTAGAGGCTATGGCAGTATATACAAATAACCCATTTTGCGGTGCTATGAGAGGCTTTGGAGCTGCACAGGTTCCTATAGCTTATGAGGGGCAAATGGATATATTAGCTGAAAAGTTAGGCATGCACCCGCTTAAATTTAAGTATATAAACGCCTTTGAGGTTGGAAGTGTAACTGCTTCAGGCCAATCTTTAAGCAGCAGTGTAGGAATAAAAAAATGTATAGAAAAAGTAGCTGAAATAGACGGTATTGATTTGTAAGATATAATAAAGGGAGGGGGCAGTTAAGTTGAAGAGAAGAGGAGTTGGATATGCTTCTGCTTTTTACGGAACTGGCTATGGCAATGGTTTTCCAGATGAATCAAGAGCTACAGCCGTTATAAATAAAGATGGGAAAATTTCAATATATGTGGAAGTATCAGATGTGGGTTCAGGTGGCATTAGTGTTATGTGGCAGATTGCAGTTGAAACCTTAGGAATAAGCGAGAATTTAGTTACAATACAGCATAACAATACAAGCTTAATGCATGATTCAGGAACAGCAGCAGCAAGTAGACAAACCTATAATACAGGTAATGCAGTTTTGTATGCCTGCAGAAAGTTAAAAGAAAATATGGAGCTAGCTGTTAAAGACTGTGAGGTAAAGATAGAAGATTTAGCCTTAAGCCTAGTATATTCTGAAATGACAAAGAAGGGTATAGAAACAAGAGCTGAGGGCTATTTTAAAGCAACTACTTCACAGGTTAACTTAGAAACAGGACAAGGTAATCCTTATTGGCCTTATAGCTTTGGAACTCAAAAGGTAGTTGTGGAAGTAGATGACGAAACTGGAAAGGTAGATGTAATAGAAGCAGTTGTTGTAAATGATGTAGGTAAGGTTGTAAACCCAGTACTGGCAGAAGGTCAAGCCATTGGAGGCTGTGCTATGGGTATTGGCTATGCAATTATGGAAGAGGTTAATTTAAATAAAGGAGAAATTAAAAACAAGAATTTCTCGGATTATATTATACCTACTAGTAAGGATATTCCCAAAATAGAATCCTATTTTATAGAGGAAATCGAAGAAAGCGGTCCTTATGGAGCTAAGGGTCTAGGGGAACCTGCTATGATTCCTACGGCACCTGCTGTTTTAAATGCAATTTATGATGCTGTAGGCGTTAGGATATATGACATGCCTGCAACCTGCGAAAAGGTGCTGCTCGCTATAAAAAATGAAAACAATAAATAAAGGTGAAAGTGTAATAAAGGTTATGGTACAATAGTTGCATAACCTTTATTTTTTTATTAATTTTACGAGGTAAAAATATGTTTAAAATAGAAGATGTACTTTCTGGTGATTTTTCTTCCTATCCAGAAGAAACTAGAAAATTTATGGAAGAATATACAGAAAAGCTTAGAGAAGCCATAAAGGAAGAATTAATAAAGGAACTAGCAGAAAGAATGCTTAAGGATGTAGATAAAAGTAAGGAGACCTTTATGAATATTTTAACAGAGATATTAGATAATGGCTGTAAGGGCTTTAATAAAATGTCTACAAGGACGCTTTTAAACTTATATTTAGAAAAGAAAAGTAATGAGGACTTTATGAGACTGTTTGAAAATATTAATTAAATGGAGGCTGCATGCATATGGTAGAGGATTCAGCATTAACACCCATAGAAGTTGCTGAAATATTAAAAATATCTAAAAACACCGTTTATGAGCTAATAAAAAGAGGGGAACTTAATGGTTATAAAGTAGGCAAAAAGGTAAGAGTAGATATGAAGGATGTGGAAGCTTATAAAAACAGCACTAAAAATTCTTCGAAAAATAATATAGTAAGTAATAAGATAGTCTCTCTTTTAGAAAAAAATAATAATTATACTTTTAGTGAAAATACAAGTCTTGTAATAAGCGGACAGGATATCATGCTTGATATTCTTGCAAGGTACTTAGAAGGACATCCAAATGGTTTGCAGCCTTTAAGATCCTATGAAGGGAGCTATAATGGGTTATATGCACTATATAACGGCAAGGTTCAGGCTGCTACCGCACATTTATGGGATGGAGATACAGGTATTTATAATATACCCTATGTAAAAAGAATGCTTCCTGGCACTCCAGCTGTAATAATTCATTTAGCTGAAAGAATGCAGGGCTTTTATGTAGCAAAGGGAAATAGTAAGGGTATCAAAGGCTGGGAAGATATTTCACGTTCTGATATTACAATTATTAATAGAGAAAAGGGCAGCGGAGTAAGAGTGCTTTTAGATGAGAAATTAAGAAAGATGGGCATTAGTACTTCAGCTATAAATGGATATACAAAGGAAGCTTCTTCTCACCTTGCCGTCGCTAGTGCTGTATCTAGAAGAACTGCAGACCTTGGAATAGGCTGCGAAAAAAGCAGCCTGCAGGTAAAGGATATCGATTTTATACCACTTCAAAGTGAAAAATATGAAATGGTAATTAAAAAAGAAGATTTTAAGAAGGCCCATTTTCAAGCTATTAATGAAATTTTAAATTCTACAGAATTTAAAACTGAAATAGAAGGTATTGGTGGTTATAATATAACCAAGATGGGAAAAATAACTGCAGAAACTTAAAAGGAAATGTCTAAATGCAGCAGTATCATAGGTGCATATGCCTTTTCTATTTAAGCCATTTCCTTTTTTTTATTTATAAGCATTATGTTATTTTCATTTAAATGAATTTTCCAAGGCTTAGGCATATTTTTTAATTTATCCCATTGTTCTAAGGGAACCTCCCAAATAATGGGAATATCACTGAGAGCTAATGGGTTTTCGCTTAAGGTTAAATAAATTAACATGCTAAAGGGAGTTTCAGCTATGTATAATGGGATAACATTAAAATTGTTATAACCTTGACCTTCATATAATTGGATTAGATGCTCCTTTATGCCTATATAAGCTATATTTTCATTTATATTATTAGGTAGTTTAATATTACAATTCCAATCTAAGGCCTTTACATAATTAGGAGATATCATATTAACCTTAGTTATATTTTTATAGCCTAAAAGTTTTGCTGTATCAAAAGAAGGTGGCGACTTAAACATTTCTTTCTTATTTCCTATAGTTGTATTGGCACCTTTAGATATTATCATTAAATCCTCACAAAGCTCATAGACCTCCTCTAAATTATGAGTTACAAATAAGGTGGCACCTTTATATTTAGATAAAGTTTCACTCATCTGCCTTAACATTATTGTTTTTAAATGATTATCTAGAGCCGAAAAAGGTTCATCCAGCAGCAAAGCTTCAGGGCCTACTGCTAAGGCTCTTGCAAGGGCAGCTCTCTGCTGCTGTCCTCCTGATATTTCATTAGGATATCTTTTCCTTAGATTTTCAATTTGCATCATATTAAGCATTTCATCTACAATTCTATTTCTTTCTTTTACTGGTTTCTTATTTAAAGCATAGCTTATATTATTTTCTACAGTCATATGTGGAAAAAGTGCATAATTTTGAAAAAGGAAGCCAATATTTCTTTCTTTTATAGGAACATTAATATTCTTTCTTGAATCAAATAAAGTTCGTCCATTTAATATAATCCTGCCTTCATCAGGAGTTATTAGGCCGGCTATGCATCTAAGTGTCATGCTTTTACCAGAGCCAGACTCACCAAGCACCCCTAATATGGAATTATTACATTCAAAGTTAATATATAACGTAAAATCTGAAAAAATTTTTTTGATATCTACTATAAGCTCCATTTAATCTTTAGCTCCTGAATTTATAAATCTTGTACCATGGCTTGACCAGTAGTTAGTTGAAAAAATAACTGCTAAGGATAGAAGAAAAATGATTAAAACCCAATATAATGCTGTGCTCATATCCCCGCCTTCTACTGCAAAAAATATGGCAATAGGGATAGTTTGAGTTTTCCCAGGAATGTTTCCTGCCAGCATAAGTGTAGCACCGAATTCACCAAGAGCTCTAGCAAAGGAAAGCACAGTTCCTGCCGCTATTCCAGGCCAAGCTAGTGGAATAGTTATTGTCCAAAATATTCTCCATTCTGATACTCCTAGTGTTCTAGCTGCATTAGAAATATTTTTATCAATTTGCTCAAAAGCGCCGCAGGTAGTTTTATACATTAGAGGAAAAGCAACTACTGTTGCAGCAATAACTGTAGCCGGCCATGAAAAAATAAGTTTTATACCTATTGCAAATAATAGCTTACCAAAAGGACCGTTTTTTCCAAATATTAATAGTAAAAAAAAACCTAAAACAGTAGGAGGTAATACCATAGGAAGGGTAAATATGGCATCAAGAAAAACCTTGAAGCTACCTTTCCTTCTTGACATGAACCATGCAGCGCCAATACCTAAAAAAAAGGTTATTATAGCTGTAGTTAAAGCAGTTTTACATGATATCCATAAAGGTGAAAAATCAAAAATCAAAGTTTATTCCTCCTGGTATTCCTTATTCTGCACACAACAATTATTAATTGTTTAGTTTATAGTTTTCTTTAGTTTTGGGCTAATTTAAAACCATACTTTTCAAAAACTCCCCTAGCTTTATCATCATTTAGAAATTTCATAAATTTTTTTGCAGCATCAACATTGCTACTTGACTTTATTATTGCAGCTGGATAAACAATTGGTTTATGAGAATCTGAAGAAGCTACAGCAATTACCTTTACTTTTGCAGATACTTTTGCATCCGTTTCATAAACTACTCCTGCATCAGCGTTTCCAGTCTCAACCCAAGTTAATACTTCCTTTACGTCCTTGCCATATACCACCTTGGTTTTAACTTTATCAAGTATTCCTAGTTTTGTAAACACTTCTTCAGCATATTCACCTGCAGGTACACTTTTTGGTTCACCAAGTGCTATTATTTTAGTTTTATCTGAAGTTAAATCATTAAAAGAAGTTATAGAAGAACTATTCTTTGGAGTAACAAGAACTACATCGTTTATCAAAAAATCTTTCCTTGAATCTTTCATTATTAAATTCTTACTATCAAGAGTATCCATTTGTTTTTTTGCTGCAGATATAAATATATCTGCATTGGCACCCTGCTCAATTTGCTGCTGTAGAGTACCGGAAGATCCAAAGTTATAGGTTAAAGTGGTAGAAGGAGCTTCCTTTGCATAGATAGTTTTAATTTCTTCCAGTGATTCCTTTAAGCTTGCTGCTGCAGAAATAGTTAAATTTACATTTGTCTCTGTAGGTGTTTTATTCTCTGATAATTGATTTGAAGTTGAAACTATATTTTTTCCACATCCAGCTAATAGCAAAATTGAAGAAGCAATAATTGATGATGTGATAAGACGTATTGATTTTTTCATAATTTCCCCCTAAATTATTAATTATAAACAAAACTGAACAAAACATTACGAATAATTAAATAATGAAACGTTTTGTATGGTTTTATTCATTTATATTTTCTCATAAATAATATTATTGTCAATACTTATAATATTTTGAATGTTAATAAATTTATAACATATATAACCAGTAACCAATATTATTAGAATTTCATTCTATAACATTGTAACACTATATGGAGTGAGTATTATTGCTATATGCGCTAATTTTAGCTGGAGGAAAAGAACTACGGCTCTATCTGCTTTCTAGAGAAAGAAATCCAAAGCAATTTTTAAAGATAATTAACAACAAAAGTTTTCTAAGAAACAGGGTTGACAGAATAAAACCGCTAATAAATAAAGAAAATATTTATGTTGTTACAAATGAAGAATATTTAGATAAGATATATGAATTTTGTAAATATAATATATAATTAACACTTAGAATGATAAGAAAAGCTTGTGTCATACTAAGATTATTTTTGTTTCAAAAAACTATATCGAAACAAATTGAAATGTGTTAGAATTATGTATTATACAAAAAGGAGCCATTATATGTTTGCGATTTAGAGGCATGGCCACAAGGAAACTCATATAATGCTTGGCGATCCTTTCAAATTTGATGCTAAGAATATTGGATAATGGAAGAAAGTATACTAAAATCTAGCAATTAATTAATGCAGACATATCTCTTCTTATGGGGTGGTATATTTCATTTAGGAGGCTGAATAATTAAAAATTATTCAGGGCAGTATCAGGAATACAGGAGGATAAGTTATGAGCAATAAATACGCTTGGAACTGGTATGTAAAACCAGAATGTTTAGAAGAATACGTAAAAATGCATCTAGAGCCTTGGCAGGAAATCTTGGAAGAGCACAGCAAAGCAGGCATAAGGAATTATTCCATATTCCAGAACGGGGACCAGTTTTTCTACTGCTTCGAATGCGATGATGTAAAAGCTGCTAATGAATACATTGCAAAGAGCGAAGCTTGTCAAAGATGGAATACAATTACTTCAATGATGGTTGAAGGTTCTTTTGACTTTAATGAAGAAAAGCCAATAAAATATATGAAAGAGGTATTCTACCTCAAATAAAATGTTTGTTCCACCCTAAATTAAACATAAAAAAGCATGTCCGAAGCTTATACTTAGGACCTGTTTATTTAAGAAAATTCTTTCTGTAATTTATGGGGGTGGTGTTAAATACTTTCTTAAAAAGCTTATAGAAATAGCTTAAATTTGTATAACCCACTTCACTGGCAATATCAGTAATAGGAAGCTCAGTCTTTTCTAGCAGTAGACAGGCTCTCTTCAATCTAATTTCCTGAAGCAAATCTGTAAAGCTCACACCTGTAGAGTTTTTTATAAGCTTGCCAAGATAGTCGGGATTGAAGTGAAAGTGCTCCGCAGTTTCTTTTAGAGCTGCGGTTTTATAATTTTGTGAAAGATAATTTTTAACCTCTGTAATAATTGTTCTGTTAAGAGTTTTTATATTGGACTGTCCAATGTTCTCTCTGTAATATCTCAAAAGCTCAGTAAACAGCAGCAATATATAAGCATGGATAGCGGTTTCCCCTCCGATTTTCTTGCTGTAATATTCACACAATAGATTTTTCATAATAAGTCGAATAATTTCATTTTCCTTAGTGTGAAAAACAAGGAAGTTTTTCGTTTCCTTCTTATTATAAAAGGTCTTTATTATAAAATCAGATATAATGTCGTTATCAGATAAAAAACTCATGAAAATGCCGTCAAAAAACTGTTTCTTTATTATGATATTAACAGCAATGTCATTTTCGTAAGAAGGTTCAATTGAATGAGATACATTGAGATCTAGAAGACATATTTCACTGCTGGTAATATTTGCTTCATCACCATTTATTTTTTGATTTATGTTACCTGAGAACACGTAGATAAGTTCCATATAGTCATGCCTGTGTTCTTTGAACTTTGCAAACCTCTTATGCTTATGAATGGCAAAGTTCTCGCCTTCCTCCATAAGGCTCTCACTGCTGATAATCCACTTTTTATCGGAGGTAATGTTTGAATACAGCTTTTTTACCTTGTTTTCCATCTCTATGTTTTCTTGTTCATATAATAGCTTTTTCAAAAGCTTTTCTTCGCTGTCAAGCTCTCTCAGAAACTGTTCAAGTTCTTTATGATTCATTTTATCACCTGCGTAATTTAATGAACTTATTATACCATATAAGAAAAAATCCACATAGGTAGACTTGATTAAGTCTACCTATGTGGATTATGAATTCAAATGGAGTGAACTATCTATTTAATAAAACGTCTTTTTCGTATTTCTTAACTTCTTTTAACCAAGCCTCTCCTACAGGAACATCCTTATTCATGCAGTAGTAATCCCAAACTGCTCCAACAGGGAAGGTCTTGAATTCTTCCATTAATGCAAGTCTTGAAGAGAAGTCTCCTTCAAGTTCAACTCTCTTAAGTTCTGCATGTGGCTCAAGCATAGCTATAAGCAGTGCTTTTATCATATTTCTTGAACCAATTACCCAAGCAGCAATTCTGTTGATACTTGCATCAAAGAAGTCTAAGCCTATGTGTGTTCTTCCAAGGAAGTTTCCTCTTACAAGTTCTTGTGCAATCTGTCTTAATTCATCATCAAGAATTACTACATGGTCACTATCCCATCTTACAGGTCTTGAAACGTGCAGCAATACTTCATTTGTGTACATTAAAACAGATGAAAGCTTATCTGATATAACTTCAGTTGGGTGGAAGTGTCCTGCATCAAGACAAACTAGCTTGTCATTCTTAACAGCATAACCCATGTAGAATTCATTTGACCCTACAGTATAGCTTTCTGCGCCTATTCCGAATACTTTACTTTCAACTGCATCAAGGTTGTAAGCTGGATCTATTCTTTCGCTGAATATCTTATCAAGAGAATCCTTTAATCTTTGTCTTGGTGAAAGTCTGTCAGCTGGAACATCCTTGTAGCCATCTGGAACCCACAGGTTTGTAACTGCTGGGGTTCCTAATTTTTTTCCGAAGTATTCTCCAATTTTTCTTGAAGCCTTGCAGTGTTCTATCCAGAAGTTTCTTATTTCTTCATTAGGATGGCTTAAGGTTAAGCCGTCAGCGCTTAAAGGATGTGAGAAGCATGTTGGGTTAAAATCTAAACCCATTCCCTTTTCTTTAGCCCATTTTACCCAGTTGGAAAAATGCTTTGGCTCTATTTTATCTCTTTCAACTTTGTCTCCGTTAGTTTCAAGGTAAATAGCATGAAGGTTCAAACGATGTGTTCCTGGTATTAAGCTCAAAGCCTTGTTAAGGTCCTGTCTTAATTCTTCAGCACTTCTTGCTTTTCCGGGATAGTTTCCTGTAGCTTGAATTCCACCAGTAAGCTGCCCATTTGGATTTTCAAATCCTCCAACGTCATCCCCTTGCCAGCAATGAAGAGATATTGCAACTTTTTCAAGCTGCTCTAAAACTTTTTCTGTATCTACGCCCCAGTTAGCATACTTATCTTTAGCTAAATTATATGCATCTAAAATTGCTTTTTTATCTAGTGTACTCATTAGTATCCTCCTCTTATCGGAACACGGGCAAACTTGCCGCCAGTTAAAGTCTATTAAAACTTTAACTTCCAATAATTAATCCTATAATCTAATTTTACTAACGTTCACACAAAATATCTTTGTCCTAAAAAGAGTTATCTTTGTTCTATTCAGATATGATTTTAAGAGATTTTTTTCACTGCCTGCAAGTTCAAAGACTTTATCTACTGAGAAAAAAGATAAATTTATTACAATAATTCTACTATGGTGCTTTAGAGATTGTCCAGTTGTTAATTAAAAAAGAGTGCAGAGAAAGAAATTGTGATATAATAAACATAAACAAAGAATAAAAGATATAAAGTAACAAAGATACAACATTAATCAAGAGGTGAATAATATGAACAAAGAAGTTTATAGTTTAGCTTTTGACTTTGGAGCTTCTAGCGGTAGGGCTATACTGAGTAAATATGATGGTGATATGATTGAACTTGAAGAAATCTTTAGATTTCCAAACGAACCAGTTAGAGTTGGTGGACATTTTTACTGGGACTTTCTTAGATTGTTCCATGAGTTAAAGAATGGATTAAAGAAAGCTGCGGCGAAGGGTGTTGAAATATCAAGCATAGGAATAGATACTTGGGGTGTTGATTACGGACTTTTGGACAAGGATGACAATCTCTTGGCAACTCCTTTCCACTACAGAGATACAAGAACAGATCATATTTTAGAGGAGATTGAAAAGGTTATATCATTTGAGAAGATATATGAATCTACAGGAATACAATATCTTCAGTTTAATACATTATATCAGTTATATGCAGACCTAAAACAAAGACCACATATATTAAAAGAAGCGAAGAGTCTTTTGCTTATACCGGATTTATTCAACTTCTTTTTAACAGGAAACAAATGCTGTGAATATTCAAATGCATCTACTACTCAGATGCTTGATGCAGCTAAAAAAGATTGGGATTTTGAATTGCTTGATAAATTAGGACTGCCAAAAAATATCCTTCAGAAGATTGTAATGCCGGGACAGATAATTGGAATATTGACAAAGGAGATTCAAGAAGAAGTAGGCTTAGGAGCTATACCAGTAGTAGCCATAGGAGAGCACGATACTGCATCCGCTGTAGCAGGTACACCGCTTGAGGGTGACTGCAGGCTATTCTTAAGTTCGGGAACCTGGTCGCTTTTAGGAATGGAATGCAATGAGCCTATAATCAATGAAGCTTCACTAAAATATAACTTTACTAATGAAGGTGGAGTTGAAGACACTATAAGATACTTGAAGAACATAAATGGGACGTGGCTTTTGCAGCAGCTCAGACACAGTTGGTGTGAGCATGTTGAACAAGTTACATTCCCTGATATAATAAAGGCCGCAAGAAACGCAAAGCATGGCAACTATGTGATTCATCCAAACGATAAATGCTTTATGGCACCTCTGAATATGGTAAAAGCTATTGAGGAGTATTGTGTTGAGAATGGAGAAGGCAAGCCTGAAGGACTTGGAGAACTGGCTATGGCTGTATACAACGGTCTGGTTTGTGAGTATATGAGAGTTATCAGAAGCCTTGAAGAAATTACCGGAAAGGAAGTTGACACCATCAATATGATTGGTGGAGGAATACAGGATGAATTCCTTTGTGAACTAACTGCAAACAGTACAGGAAAGAACGTTTTGGCAGGTCCGATTGAAGCTTCTGCCTTTGGAAATATAGTTATGCAGCTTATAGCTTTAGATGAGGTAAGATCACTGGAGGAAGGTCGTAAGATAATAAAGAATTCCTCGGAACAAAAGCTTTATACACCTAAAATTAGAATTATATAAAAATAAAACCACAAGTAATACTATTTATTTGTGGTTTTTATTTTGAAAATGTTGACTATTGTGATTATTATTGTTACAATGCAAATAAAGAAAATCAAAGATTTTCTAACATAAAGGAGGTAAAAAACATGGTATCAGAATACGAAATCAAAAAAATGATGTGTGAAATAGGAAAAAGAGTATATAACAACGGATTTGTAGCAGCAAACGACGGTAATTTTTCAGTTAGAATAAGCGAAAATGAGATATTAGCAACTCCAACAGGGGTAAGCAAAGGCTTTATGACACCAGATATGATATGCAAAGTAAACGTGAAAGGTGAAGTTATACAAGCTTCAGGAAACTATAGGCCATCTTCAGAAATAAAGATGCATCTAAGAGTTTACAAGGAAAGATCAGACGTAAAATCAGTTGTACATGCTCACCCACCTTACGGAACAAGCTTTGCAATAGCTGGAATTCCACTAGTTAAACCAATAATGCCAGAAGCAGTTATTTCTTTAGGATGCGTTCCGATAGCTGCTTACGGTACTCCATCAACAGAAGAAATTCCAGATGCAATTGCAAAATACTTACAGGATTACGATGCAGTATTACTTGAAAACCACGGAGCATTAACCTGGGGAGCAGATTTAATATCAGCTTACTATAAGATGGAATCCTTAGAGTTCTATGCAAAGCTTACTTATTTATCAACAATGCTAGGAGGACCAAAGGAATTAAGTTCAAGTCAGGTAGATACACTACTTGAGGTCAGAACTAAGCTAGGAGTTGGTGGAAGACATCCAGGAAAGCTTTGCAATGAAATAAGCTGCAGCATTCCTGAAGAAAAGCCAGCAAAATGCTCCTGTGAAGCTAACCGGGCTGAAAAGGATGATATGGCCTTATTAGTTGAAGAAATCACTAAAAGGGTTCTTAAGGAATTGAATAAGTAGTTTAGCCCTCAGAGGAGAGGTATAACATGAAGAAGTCAAAGATATTTGAAGTTTTAAAAAATAGATCTGTAAATCAGGACAGTTTTATTAAGGAATGGTTGAAAAAGGGTTTGCAGCAATGTCTAGTCCTAGAGGCAAAGGAGGATTTCCAATTCCAGATGCTAAAGTACGGCAGAGCATTTTATAATTGGAATTAAAATAATTCAATGTTATAATATAGGAAAATAATATGTAACAATTTATATTTACAAGGATTGGTGAATACTTCATGCTTGCAATTGAAAGAAGAAGAAATATAATAAGCTTATTAGAAGAGAATAACAGCGTCTTAGTACCAGAACTCAGCAAGATCTTCAATGTAACTGAGGAAACAATAAGAAGAGACCTTGAAAAGCTTGAGAAGGATGGGCTGTTAAAGAGAACCCATGGGGGAGCTGTTATCAGCGATAATATAAATGTAGATTTGCCTTTAAAACTCAGGGAAGTTACAAACATTGAAGGCAAGAGATCCATAGGTATTAAAGTAGCTGAGTATATTAATGACGGAGATACAATTATGCTTGACTCTAGTACTACTGCGCTTCAGGTAGCTCAGAGAATAAAACATAAGAACAAAATAACTGTTATAACAAATTCCATTAACGTTGTAATGGAGCTTTCGATTGCGAAAGATTGCAAGGTCATATCCACTGGAGGAATTTTAAGAGAGAGTTCAATGTCATTTGTAGGCCATATGGTAGGGGATTCCATAAAAAACTATAATGTTGATGTAGCAGTTTTGGCCTGCAAGGGTATAGATATGGTAAAGGGAATTACAGAATCCAATGAGATGGAAGTTGAGATAAAAAAGGATATGGTGGGAGCTGCCAAAAAGGTATTTTTACTGGCGGACTTCACTAAATTTAATAAAGTCTCATTTTTGAAGATGCTGAAGCTTGATAATGTGGATACCATATTTACTGACGAGGACCTTGGTGAAGAGTGGGAACAGTTTTTATCAAATAAGAATATAAAACTTGTATATTGTTAACAATAAAAGACTACTTAAGCAGGGTGAAGTGTATATCAAGATAAGATTAATGGAATGATAAATAAAAGAAACTCCGAAAATATAATTAAAAATATACAAGATAAACAGGAGTAATTATAAGAAAGAAGAATGGTATTTTGGAATTGATTAACATGAATTCCAACAAAGATGAAATTTTTAATTCTATCAAAGATAAAGCTGCTTCTATGGTAGTTCTTCCTTCAGATAATTATATAGAAGGTGACAAATTATTTATAGATACACTTTCACAAGCTGTGGAAATCGCTGAACGCAGAAGAGGACTAATAACCATAGGTGTTGAGAGCAGATACTCTCGTCACAAAATTGAGATGTAGCCCTGAATATAAAACAGCTTCTTCAATTATTGTAGAGCCTATAAATGTTAATCGTGTAATATGTTACTTACAATTGTAGTCTTTTCGCCTAGTTCAATCACAGATGCTCCACCAACATACAGGAAAAAAGAAGATAAAATAGTTGCTCCGATGATAGGGACTTTAAATCTGTTCCTAAAATTTTCGATATTTTATTAAGCCTGTAAATAAGAGTGTTACGGTGTATATACAATACTTCAGAGGTCAAAGCAATGTTCCTGCCATTTAAGAGAAAATGATATAAGCAGTGAATAAGTTCATGTTGATTTTCATCCTGGCTGTCCCACATGGCAAGAATCTGGGGATGGCAAAAACACCTGAGATCTGTGGCATTGCGAAGTAATTGCATAATATGTTCTTTGTGACAGCCTTCGTAATGCTGGAGAACAACTTCAGTTTGATTGTTACAGTATTCTAGGGCAAAGCTGCTTTGAGTAAAATAAATTTTCAGCTTCATAAAATCAGTAAAGCAGGTGCTTACACCACATTTCATCTCGTTGGTTATTAAGAATTGTTCCAAATTCTGTTTTTTAGTATGGTTTTTAATAGAAAAATCCTGATTTCGAATTATCAAAACTATTGAATTCTCGTAGATAGTAATTAATGACTCAGGAAAGTGATTACCAATACGTTTGATATAGGAAAGTGACTGTATTGGAGAGTCAAGGGGCACAGGGCATGCGAAACTCAGGAGATAAAAATTATCATGGATATTCCATTTCAGCCTTGCTAAATGATACGTAATTATTTTTTCATCTAAAGTAATCCCTTTCAGCAAGCTATTAATGAAGGACACTTCATTTTCCGAAATTCGCATATATGCATCATTGTCTTGAATATAGAGTTTTAAACTCTTAGTTATATGTTCTATAATACTGAGTTGACCTTCAGAAAATGGAGAATTAATATCCACTAGGCCAAGATTTCCATAAAGTTTCTCTCCTATCCAAATATGTGTCGTAACATAGGAATGTTCTTTATCTATGCATGGATGATATACATAAGGGGTTCCTGTATTTGATATCATAGCTGAAAGTTCAAGTTGTTCCTTTATTGTAAAAAAGTCAGTTTTTATATATCCTAAATTTATCATATTTTCCCAAACTGTACCAGTATAAGGCTTTGTAAATTGTCCGACCTTTGCAATCAAAGTAAGATTGTTGTCTGAAAAAGCTATAGGATTTGTTAACTTTTGAGCCGCGACTTCAAGAAACTCTCCAACACTTTTGTGATTAATGATGGCAAGCAGCATGGATTGATTCCATTTTTCATAGGAAACAAAAATATTCATCACAAATTGAAAAAGCTTATCTAAAGGCACCTTGTCTGAAATATGAATTACAGTGTCAGCATACTCCAAACAGGACAAGGGAGCCTCACTTCCAAGGATAAGAAGATGTTTTGGGCAATTACGACTCAAATTAATGCTTAGTGCAGTGGAGGCGGCAAGATAAAGAAAAGAAGGATTCGGCTGCAAATCCTGATTATCATAATAACAAATTTGCTCAAAGGAGGTCTTTAAAGAGAGAACTTTTTGTTTTATTGGATGAAGAATCGATAATTCATCCATTAAGATACCAACGGTTAAATCCATAATACTACCTCTTTTCATATAGTTAAAAATAACGAAAGACAACTCATATTTCTAATTATACAAACGATTACGAAAATTTTCAATTGTAATATAATTAATATGTAAATGTATGAAGATATATGTACATATAAATAAAAGCCGTAAGACCGCATACTGCAGATGCTGTCTAGAAAAAAATTAAAGGAGATGGAAATATGTACTCACCAAATAGCCATGCGTATGAGGGTGCTACTCTTCTATTCCCAATGGGACCAGGGGTCACTCTTCCTTTTGAATATACAGGATACAAAGATGAAATTCTAGCATCAAAGACATCTGCCTGGATTGGGCTTTCATTGATGCTGTCCCCTATTTATGATGTTAAAGGTCCTGATGCAATTAAGTTCTTCAATTCTATTTGTGTTAATGACTTTACTAAATTAGGTGATAAAGGACTCCGTCATGCAGTTATTTGCAATGAAAAAGGACAACTCCTAACAGACGGTGTAGTAATAAAAATCGCGGAAGATACCTTCCGTACCTATTGGTTAAATCCGCCAATTGATTATCTCGTTAAAAAGAGCGGGATGAACATAGAAGGTAAAGATGTAACTGGGACAGAATATTTTATACAGATATCAGGAGAAAAATCTCTGGAGATTCTTGAAAAAGCATGCGAATGCGATTTGCATGATATTAAGTTTGCTACACACCGTATGACAAAAATAGGTGGCAAGGATATGAGGGTAGTGCGACTTGGTATGTCCGGTAATTTGGCCTATGAAGTTCATGGACCAATAGCAGATTTTGAAGAAGTATATCAAAAAATATGGGAGGCTGGCCAGACATTTGGAGCTAAAAAACTCGGTTACCATGCTTATTGTTTGAACCATACAGAGGGTGGCTTCGGCAATATACTTGTTCATTATCCAATGCCATTATATGAATCAGAGCCTGAGCTAACCGAATACATGAAAGAGAATCCAGCTTTTGGTTTCTTTCATTTGAACCGTAGACTGATGGGAAGTGTTGGAGACGATCTTCAAAGCCGCTTTGTAACACCTTATGATCTTGGATGGGGCTTTCTAGTAAAATTCAATCATGAATTTATAGGAAGAGAGGCATTGGAAAAGATTGCTGAGAATCCACCAAGAACTGTGGTGACTCTAGAATGGAACCCAGAGGATATTGCGGCAGTATATGTTACTCAATTCCAGGGCAAGGATGTTGAACCTTATGAAAGAATCGATGCACTGCCACTCGATATGACTTACCAAGACAATATGACAGGACTTCCAGATAAAGGATGTATATATCGTGCGGATAAGGTTATGGCTGATGGCAAACAAATCGGAATAAGTACCTGTCGTGTTTGCAGCTATTATTACAACACAATGATTTCATTAGCATTTATTGATCCAAAATATGCAGTTGAAGGAAAAGAATTAACATTAATCTGGGGAACACCAGGTACTCCACAAAAAGAAATAAGAGTTAGAGTTGCACGTTACCCATATAATGATTTGATACGTAATGAAAACAGGGACGTTGAAACTATACCTCATTACCAGAAATAAATCCAAGCTCTTAAGTAGTTTAGAGTAAATAGTAAGGATTCACATGCTTAAAAATAGGCCTGTGAATCCTTAATTTATACATTTATAGTGAGATAATTACTGCGAAAATAGCAGCATATTGATTTATTTCGAGGAGGACATATATGAAAAAAGAAAAGTCAAAAAACTATGCATGGATAGTACTATTAGTCGCCAGCATAGCAATTTTTTCGCTAAGTTATACTCAATACTTGATTTCACCTATATCGAAAGATATAATGGCAAAGTTTTCATTAAATAACAGTCAGTTTGCCAGCATTTTTTCGGCGCCTATGGTACCAGCTATCTTTCTAAGCTTGGCATCTGGTGTGTTAGTTGATCGCTTTGGAGTTAAGATAGTTATTTCAGTTGGTTTGATTATCTCTGCAGTTGGAACTGTTTTACGCATGACAGCAGGCACTTATGGTTCGTTATTTGCAACTATGGCTATGACAGGACTTGGAGCAGCTTTTCTTAATGCTAACGGTGCTAAAATTTTTGGTGAATGGTTTCCATCAGAAAAAGTTAGCAGGGTAATGGGAATCTTTCTTATGGCATCAACTCTTGGTATGACTATTGGAATGGGCACAACAGCAATGCTTAATTCTATTTACTATGCTTTTCTTATATCAGCAATAATTAGTACAATTGCCGCTATAGTGTGGATTATTTTTATGAAAAATCCTAGTTATACAACCGCAGAAAAACAAAGAACTTTGCCCATAGGAAAATGTTTAAAGGTAGTAGTAAAGAGCCTGCCAGTATGGCTAGTTGGATTAAGTTTAATGTTTGTTCTTGGAACAGTTGTTACTATTAGTTCATTTTTACCAGCAGCACTAATATCTAAAGGAATAAGTGCAGTTTCTTCAGGAGCATATGCCTCTATGGTTACTATAGGTAGCTTAATAGGCTCTATTCTAGCGCCAGCTTTAGCATCGAAACTTAAGAATACAAAGGGGTTAATATTTAGTCTTGCTATGATAGCAGCTATATTCACAGCTTTTTCATGGAACCTTCCAGAAGGATTTGTTCTAAGCATCTGCTTATTTATTACTGGAGCAGCCGCAGGAGGGCTCATGCCGATATTGATGTCAATACCAATACGCTTGAAGGAAATAGGATCAGCTTATGCTGGCACAGCTGGCGGCTTTACAGGTACATTACAACTCTTAGGAGCGGTTGTTATACCCACATATATAGTAGTACCTTTAGCAGGAAACAATACAGCAATGTTATTTATTTTAGCAGGTATCTGTATGGCTTTAGTATGTATATTAAGTTTTATGTTTCCTGATTTGGATAAACATTAGATGATGACAGATAAATCATTAAATACTCGAGGAGATGACTGAATTGAATCTAAATATGCATATAATAATGGACGAACTCAGCAATCTGAGACCTATAGCTTTTATTGACGATTCAATAGAACTTTCTATCAGCTCCATAGCACACTTTGACGGCACATTGGATGCTTTTTTGCAAGACACGCTGTATTTAGTAAATGCTTTTGATATAACATCCTGTGAGGGCAAGTTAAAAGGTGCCAACATAATATCTATAGGTTTAATAGATGATGATTTTGCAGCAAGAAATTATTGTAATATTATATGTTTAAGTGACTCATTAAGTATTGTGGAGTTAGCCAGCCTTATTTTTATAATTCAAAAGAAATATGATGAATGGAATAATAGAATGCTTTCAGCTATCATCTCCAAGCAACCTATGAAAGAATTTTTTGATATTACAATGGAAGAGCTTCATAGCCCAATGATGATATTTGGGCCTTTAAATACATTGATACTGTCAGTGGGTGATATACCTGATAGCTGCACGGATTCACTTTGGAGAGAAGTCCTAGACCAGGGCTATTTCCCTTATGAACACCCTTTATACAATGAATTTTTAAAAACAGCAGATAGAAACTTTAAAGAGAGTCATGCTTTTATATTAAAATTTCCTAAACACGATTATGTTTATCTTGTAGCTAATATCTTTCAAGATGGAAAAAGGTGCGGATCAATATTACTTATTGAAACTAATAGTTCTTTTACCTTAGGCCAGATATCTCTTGTTACGCATTTTAGAAGCATACTTGAACAGGCAATAAGAAACATTCCGGACTTTCAAATTTTTTCATCTAATTCCAATTCCTTTGCTTACCAATTATTAAAACATGTCTATTTGAAAGAAAGTATTATTATCAATAGTCTCAAATTCAAAGGATGGAAAGTATTTGATGCCTATTATAGCTTATACTTCATCCTAGACCAAAAAAAATATAAAAAAGATGTCATTTTGGATATTCTTATGCAGGAGCTAAATAGGATTTTTCCTTTTTCAATGACTTTAGATTATAAAAATGGTGTTGTTGTTATCTTGCGAAATTCTGATTTTACTTTTGACCAAAACAACTTAAGAACTAAACTATTTTCATTAGTTGAAAAGTTCTCATTAATTGTAGGCATTAGTTCTGTTTTTTATGATTTTAAAAATTTGAAACGGCATTATGATGAATGTAATTTAGCCATAAAATATGGTCAAGTTGAAAAATCTGATATATCAATTCATTTCTTTCAAGATTATGTGATAAAGCATCTCACACGTTTTGTATTTGTAGAGAACGGAAAGAATCAGTTCATTCATACAAAAGTTGAGCTGCTTCACAAGTATGACCAAAAGAATGACACTGAACTTGTTAACACTTTGCTTGTCTATTTTCAACACGGACAAAGCAAATCACTGGCAGCTGAAAAAATGCATACGCACAGAAACACATTGATCTATAGGTTGGAGAGTATTAATAAAATAGCTGGTATTGAATGTAATGACCGAAACATGAATGAAGATGAAATTTTTCATATAATGTTATCATGCAAATTTCTCCAATACCAAGGTGATTTCTAAGGAAGAAGCTTTAAGATGGATTTTTTTCAGCATCATAGGATGATATACAAAAAACAGTTGAATTTGATAATTTTACAAACACAAGGATTAAAAGGCAGAAAGAAAAACAGAAGACAAAAATTGCACAAATTATAATTTGAAAATTCGGCAGATTCGTACGATTACTTTTTTACTTATTTATAATAAAATATTATCATAAGTAATTAATAATTTGGCTAGACCTTAATTATAGCTTTATATTAAAATATAAACATTAAAATTATTGATTTTATACGAAAAGGAGAAATTTTATGAAAACAGATGTTCAAATTGCTCAAGAAGCAAAGATGCTGCCAATAACTGAGGTTGCAAATTATTTAGGAATTAAAGAGGATGAGTTAGAGCTTTACGGAAAATATAAAGCTAAAGTTTCCTTGGATGTACTTGAAAGATTAAAGGATAAGCCTAATGCGAAACTTGTTCTTGTTACAGCTATAAACCCAACCCCTGCTGGAGAAGGAAAGACAACAACAAATGTTGGACTATCAATGGGACTTAATAAAATTGGAAAGAAAACTATAACCGCATTAAGAGAACCATCACTTGGACCTTGCTTTGGAGTTAAAGGTGGAGCAGCTGGCGGTGGCTATTCACAGGTTGTGCCTATGGATGATATAAACTTACATTTTACAGGAGATTTTCATGCTATAACTTCTGCTCACAATTTACTTGCAGCGCTACTAGACAACCATATTCATCAGGGTAATGCTCTAAATATAGATCCTAAGAAGGTAGTATGGAGAAGAGTTCTTGACATGAATGATAGAGCTCTTAGAAACATAATAATAGGCCTTGGTGGAAAAGGTGATGGCTTTGTAAGACAGAGCGGCTTTGATATAACTGTTGCTTCTGAGATAATGGCAATCCTTTGTCTTGCTACAAGCCTTTCAGACCTTAAGGATAGGCTTTCAAGAATGGTAGTTGCTTATAATAAAGAAGGAAAGGCTGTTACAGCAGGAGACTTGCAAGCAACAGGAGCCATGGCATTACTCTTAAAGGATGCTATTAAACCAAATCTAGTTCAAACTCTTGAGAATACACCAGCCTTCATACATGGTGGGCCATTTGCTAATATAGCTCATGGATGTAACTCTGTTATGGCAACAAAGATTGCTCTAAAATTGGCTGATTACGTGGTAACTGAAGCAGGCTTTGGTGCTGATCTTGGTGCTGAGAAATTCTTTGATATAAAATGCAGATTTGCAGGTTTAAAACCAGCTGCAGCAGTAATTGTTGCTACTGTAAGAGCACTTAAAATGAATGGTGGAGTTCCAAAAACTGAGCTTAGCTCTGAAAACCTTCCTGCATTAGAAAAGGGAATAGCAAATCTTGAAAGACACCTTGAAAACTTAGCTAAATTCGGTGTTCCAGCAGTTGTTGCTATAAATAAATTTCCAACAGATACTGAAGCTGAACTTAACCTTCTAAGAGAAAAGTGCTCATCAAAGGGAGTAGAAGTTGTACTTTCAGAGGTATTTACAAAAGGTGGAGAAGGTGGAATTGACTTAGCGAAAAAGGTAGTTGAAATTTGCGAGACCAAGAAGTCAAATTATGCACCAATATATGATATAGATGGAACTATTCAAGAAAAAATAACAAAAATAGCAACTGAAATCTATAGAGCAGATGGAGTAGAGTTTACTTCCGATGCAAAGAAGCAAATAGCAGAAATTTCTGCTCTTGGACTAGATAAAATGCCTATTTGTATGGCTAAGACACAGTACTCATTTTCAGATAATCCAAATCTACTTGGAGCTCCAACTGGATTTACAATCACAGTGAGAGAAGTTAAGGTATCTGCAGGAGCAGGATTTATCGTTGCTCTCACTGGAGAGATAATGACAATGCCAGGACTGCCTAAAGTTCCAGCAGCAAACGGGATGGATATTACTGAGGCTGGAGAAATTATTGGCTTATCATAAGGAGGCATAACAATTAATAATTGTTATGTGCAGGAAAAGGAATGCAGGAGGAAAAAAATGGCATTAAGACTAGAAGGAAAACCGGTAGTACAACATCTAAGAGAAAATATTAAACAGAGAATTTCAATTCTTGAGAATGAAAATATTATACCAACTCTTCTTCTGATTAGAGTTGGCGAAAGAGAAGATGATATATCCTACGAAAGAGGTATCTTAAAAAATTGCGAACTACTAGGAATTAAAGCTCTTGTAAAGTGTCTTCCTGTTGATGTCCATATGGAAGATATTGTAAAAGTAATTGAAGGCGCAAACAGTGATATAAATATTCATGGTATCATGATTTTCAGACCTCTTCCATCACAACTCAATGTTGATATTTTAAGTAACATCATTGATCCGGTTAAGGATGTTGACTGCATGTCGCCTCTAAACCTTGAAAAAGTATTTGAGGGAAGCAGTACAGGATATGCCCCATGTACTCCAAAAGCAGTTATCGAACTCTTAAAATATTATGGGTTTAATTTAAAGGGAGCTAATGTTGCAGTTGTTGGCAGAAGCTTAGTGGTTGGCAAGCCTCTTTCAATGTTATTCTTAGAGGAAAATGCAACAGTAACCATATGTCACTCTAAGACAAAGGATATGGCAGCAGTTACTTCAAAAGCCGATATTGTAGTAGCAGCTGTAGGAAGAGCAAAATTTATGACAGAGGAGAATTTCAGCAAGGATTCTGTTGTTATAGATGTAGGTATTAATGAGGATGGTAATGGAAAAATTTGTGGAGATGTAGATTTTGACTCTGTTTTTGAAAAAGTGAAGGCTATTAATCCTGCTGTAGGCGGGGTTGGATCAATTACTAATACAATACTGCTAGATCATGTTGTGCAAGCCTGTGAAAAGCTCAGAAGTGCATAAATAGTATAGAAGTGCATAAATAGTATAGTAGAATAAACTTGAGAAGGCAGGTAATATAAACTGCCTTCTTTTATAGAGAAATTTTCAAGCAATTAAGTAAAAATGAGAGAAGGATACATATGTTAAATAAAAGCTCTAATGATTATATACGAGAACTATCATCAAAATCACCTGTACCAGGAGGCGGAGGCGCGTCTGCCTATGTAGGTGCAATAGGCATGGCATTGGGAAGTATGGTTGGAAATCTTACACTTGGTAAGAAGAAATACGCTGATGTAGAGGATGATATTATTATATTACTGGAAAAGTCTCAAGTCATAATAGAAACTTTAAAAGTATTAGTGCAAAAGGATGCTGATGTTTTTTATCCATTATCACAAGCTTACGGATTACCTCAAAATACAGAGGAAGAAAAGAATATAAAAGAGGTTGAATTACAGAAGGTTCTCTATGATGCAACTATGGTTCCTATGGAGATTGCAAAGCAATGCTTGAAGGCAATTGAATTACAGGAAGAATATGCAAAGAAAGGAACACGAATTGCAATAAGTGATGTGGGTGTTGGTGTTGCATTCTGTAAAGCTGCATTACAGGGAGCTAAACTTAATGTTTTAATCAATACAAAGCTAATGAAAGACAAAGAATTAAAAGAAAGAATTGAAAGTGAATTATTGAAAATTGAAACCGTTGGGATTATTAAAGCCAATGAGATATTTCAATATGTTGAGAGCTTATTAAGATCATGAGAAGTAAAGGAGAATTGAAATGAGTGAACATAATTATTTAACACCTCCAGAAATTGCAGAAGTAACAATTCAGACAGGCATTAAAAAGTCAAAAACCTCTGCCATAAATTTGTTTTTACTGGGAATATTAGCAGGAGTATTTATAGCTTTTGCTGCTGAAGGTTCAAATATGGCAGCCTTCAACCTTTTTGCAAAGCCAGAGACTTATGGACTTGGCAAGGTTCTAGCAGGTGCAATTTTCGGTACTGGACTTATGCTGGTTTTAATTGCAGGAGGAGAACTATTTACTGGAAATACAATGATTGTTGCTGCTGTGCTTGATAAAAAAGTGAGCATTAAGGCAATGCTAAAAAATTGGTTTTTTGTTTTCCTTGGAAACTTCGTAGGCTCTATATTTATAGCATATATGATGAATGCATCTGGCTTGTTTACAAGTGGGGCTAATATGCTGGGTGGAATAACAATAAAGATTGCAGCATATAAAGTTGGACTTACATTTACCCAAGCTTTCTTCCTTGGGATAATGTGCAACTGGCTTGTATGTCTTGCAGTTTGGATGGCCTATGGCGCTAAAGACATGGTAGGGAAAATTCTTGCTATTTTCTTTCCAATATGGCTTTTTATTACTTCTGGCTTTGAGCACAGTATAGCAAATATGTATTACATCCCTGCAGGTATCATGGCAAAAGACAATAAGACATTAACAGCTGCAGCTGCTGCACTGGGGGTAACACCAGAAAAGCTTAGCCACTTGAATTGGGAAACATTTTTTACTAAAAATCTGATTCCTGTAACACTGGGGAACATAGTTGGCGGTGGTATATTCGTGGCTGCAGCTTACTGGTTCGTATATATAAGAAGCCAAAAGAACATGGAAAATAAAGTAGAAACACAAGTAACTTCTATAGCTTCATAGCTTATAGATAGAATTAATTATTTTTTTGACAAGGAGAAAACAAATGATAGACCAGGATAAAATACGTAAAGCAGTAGCAATGATTATAGAAGCAATTGGAGAAGATCCTGAAAGAGAAGGGTTATTTGATACACCAGATCGTGTAGCACGAATGTATGCTGAGATATTTAGCGGACTGGAGGAAGACCCAAGAAAATATCTTGAAGTGCATTTTAATGAAGACCATGATGAGATAATTTTAGTTAAAGATATTCCATTTTACTCTATGTGTGAACATCACCTTGTCCCTTTCTTCGGTAAAGCACATGTGGCATATATTCCGGAGAATGGTAAAATAACAGGTCTGAGCAAAATTGCAAGATTGGTTGAGAGCGTGGCTAAGCGTCCTCAGCTTCAAGAACGTTTGACTAGAGAGATTGCGGACATACTTGTGGAGTGTCTTAACCCTCAAGGAGTAGCTGTTGTTATTGAGGCTGAACATTTATGTATGAGTATGAGAGGAATTAAAAAGCCAGGTTCAAAAACGGTTACATCTGCGGTACGGGGGATATTTAGAAAAAGTGCCAAGACTAGGGCTGAAGTTCTATCACTTATAAAAAGTTAGTTTATAGTCAGCTGTAAAGTACTGCACATGGGTTCAATAAAAAAATACTAAATTGTCTGTGCTTTTGGATACTTATATTATTTTGGTGAAGTTAGAGAATATTTTGGATTAAGATAGACCTTGAAGATAAATGTGATTATGTGGTGATTAATTAATACATCGGAGCGATGATAATTAAGAAATAGTAAAAGAGAGACTATTGGAGGGAATTTAATGTGCAAAGATTATAAACATGCAACAATTAATAAAAGTGGTCAATCTTATATAAATCTAGAACTGCTAGAGCCAATATTTGCTGAGTATGAAGAGCAAAACGAAAGTTTAATAAGCTTACTTCAGAAATCTCAGGATGTCTATGGCTATCTTCCTATGGAAGTATTGGAAAAAATAGC
>Ga0255336_100299_pt1 | contig 94463 bp, 133 predicted proteins | sample MeOH1_35cm_T3_17_FD_189102 | JGI IMG/M metagenome (GOLD analysis project Ga0255336, IMG submission 189102) | Sandy soil microbial communities from University of British Columbia, Vancouver, Canada - MeOH1_35cm_T3_179 | ecosystem: Engineered > Artificial ecosystem > Sand microcosm > Unclassified ... | reverse complement strand
CCAGCCCGTCTTCCGCGCCATCTGCCATCGCCCAAATAGCGAGAGTAAACGCGCTTTCTCGAACGTTTACAACCCCCTTGTCAGCCCCGTCCCATAAGGCTCAGCGGACTTCTGTATGACGAGGTGGCTCTGCCCTAGCGTCTATTTTTGGTGGCGATGACCCGAACAAGAGCGCGGATCAAAACCGTACTGACAAGTTCACTGGCGCGGGGTCTGGCATCGGCGCGCTGATTGGCGGCGGGCTTGGTATGTTCCTTGGTCCCGTCGGTGCGATGATCGGCGGCGTCATTGGCGACAAGGTAGGTGAGCTGGTCGGCGCATGGCTCTCGACGGTCGATTGGTCCACCGTGGGCAAGACCATTACCGATGCGTGGGACTCGACCGTCACCACGGTAAAGGATACATGGAAGACCGTCACAGACAAGCTCACCGAAATCACGAAGACCGTCGGCGATGCGTGGAACGCCATCATTACCGGCGCGAAAGCGTTCGTGAAAGACAAGTTCGGCATCGATATTGATGCGATCACGGCAAAGGCCACCGACGCTGCAAAACCCGCTGTAGAAGCCGTACAGAACACCGTTGGCCCCGCGATTGACAAGGCTAGAGAAGTCGGCGGTGCGGCGGTGGACTATGCGAAGGAGCGCGTCACAAAGATGGCCGCGCCAATTGCAAATGCGGCCTCGAACGCACTCGACTATGGGAAGGGCCTCTTTGGTGGCGGCTCGAAGGGTGTCAAGGCCGCTGTCATGGCGCAGGCCGCGACCATCACCGACCCGAACGAGCGCGCGATGTTTCTGGCGCAAACGGATCATGAAAGCGGCGGCTTCCGCAACACCGAAGAGAATCTCAACTATTCGGCGGCGGGATTGCGCAAGACCTTCGCGAAGTATTACAAGACAGACGCCGCAGCGCAGGCAGACGCCAGAAATCCCGAAGCCATCGCGAACCGGGTGTACGGCGGACGCATGGGCAACACGGATTCCGGCGACGGCTACAAGTATCGCGGGCGCGGCGTCATGCAACTGACTGGTAAGGATAATTACGAGGCGGCGGGCAAAGCGCTCGGCATCGACCTTGTGAATAACCCGGATTTGCTCAAAGACCCGGCCGTTTCGGCAAAGGTCGCGATATGGTATTGGAATAGCCGAAACGGTCTGTCCGATGCTGGTAAGGCGGCCGATGTTGTCGGGGCAACGAAGAAAATCAACGGCGGAACGATTGGACTGGACGACCGCGCCGCAAAATTCTCCGCCTACCGGGCCGCAAATCCGGCGATGACGACGGCTGCGCCTGTGCTGGCTTCCCCGGCTATGACTGCCGCTGCGAGTGCTCCGCCGCCTGCCCCGCCGATGCCAACCGCCAGCGCGCCGCCGCCCTCTGACGCGCCACCTACGGTCTCCGCGAACATGCCGCAGCAATTGAACACGCCGGGGCCGATTGACGTGCGCGTGTCGAAAGACACGACCGTCGGGCAGGACCTTTCAGACCAGCGTCTCGCGCAGATCGCAACGGGGGGCATTGCGCCGGGCTAATGTGCGGCATCATGCCAACGTCCATATAATTCGGCTAGGAGAATGTGAATCGACCTGGCAGGATAGCCATGAACGCCCCTCGAAAGACCAAAGCCGATCAATCCAACGGGACCTATTATGAGAACGGGCATATTTTCACTCTTCATCGTGGCGCTGCTTGTGATTGCGCCCGCCGCGTACGGGGACAATTCAAGCCTTGACAACGGCATCAGCAGTGCGGTGAAAGACTACAAGAAAGGCGGCGTTGATGCGCTTCTCGATGCGTCGAGCGCATGCTATCCGGCAAACTATCGGGATACCGACAACAGCAGCAAGGTCGATTTTTGCGTGGCCTACGACCTCGCTGCCAACCAGATTCTGCAAAAAGCGCACAGACCAATCCCAGCCTATCTGCAACCGGTCGCGATGCTGGTGCGTGTCTCGGATGCCGCTGAGAAGGCGGGGTTTTTCCATGACCCGCGAGGGCTCGATGACTACATCGATTCGCGCAGCAACTACGTGATCGCGCGGGTTCCCGCAAAACCGTAAACCTTTCCGACCTCTCGACCAAGCCCGCCACTGAGCGGGCTTTTTTCATTTTTGGGCGCTAGGAAAACGCAAGCGGGCCGCCCGAAAAGTCGCACTGAGAATGCTTTGGCATTAACCCCATTCTCAGGCGACTCGACATGACTCTTTCTACCGACGCGTATCTTTCGCAGGCTCTCAATCAACTGGCAACGTTCGGCGACAAGTCCATTTCGAGCGACGCCATGTTCGTTATCGACGGTTTTGAGAATCACCGTCTGCTGACGAAACAGTTTCCTCAACCGATCCTTTCCGCTGGCGAAGGCATCGAAATCCCCGGACCGATGGGCACCGTTTTGTGGCAACCCAGCCAGGCAAAGATCAATCAGCAAGGCTCGATCCAGTTCTACGAGACGGTCAACGGCGACGTCGAAACGCTGCTCACGAACATCCTGGCGCGCGGTGGCCGGTTCGATGCGACCGTGTACGAAGGCACGATGGAAAAGTTTACGCGCGGCTGGCGCATTACGTCGTGCTTCATCAACTTCGAAAACCCGGATCGCAACTGGGAAGACAAGCAGCAAGTCCTGCTGCTCGCGGGCACGCTGTTCTATCACTACACCGGCGACCGTGTTGCTGGCAATGTGAAGTCGCTCGCCGGGTAAGCGATGACGCTCTCGCAACTGGCGCAATCGGTCGCGTGGTCGTTCGGTCTGATTCTGGACGAAAGCGACCTCGATGCCCAGGCAGTGGCCGCTGCGCGGCACTACCTTGGCTGGGGCCGCATTGCGTCCATCGACGGCGCGGTGACCTACGACAATCCGACCGACCCCCTCTTCAATCCGCGCAACCTGCCCTACCTTGGGCCGTCGGACGCGCCGGGCGTGATTTTCGCCGGGCTCGACTACGGCACCGGTACGCCCGCGCCTACGCCTGCCCCGCCCCCTACGCCTACCCCGCCTCCCGAACTGAGTCCCGACACGGCCATCACGGACTCCGAGTGGGCGCTTATCAAGCCGCTGTATGCCCTCTATGTCGAGCGTGAGAACGCACGCGCCCTCGAAGCCTCGCGCATGCAAGGCGTGGACCCATACGGGCGCACGGTGAGCGAAGTGCAGGGCGATATCGAGCGTTATGAGAACGGCGACATGCCGCGCCTTGCGTTCTTTCAGCCGTCGGAGACGATTTAATGCCCGATTCCGTAGACACGATTTCGAACCTCACCGGGATCAAGCGCGCCGACATGCTTTCGCTTTGGGCGGAAGTAAAGGCCAACCAGGCCAAGCTGAACGCCTGCCGCTCGCACGAATTCTCAGCCGTCGAGCCGGGGAAACTGACTACGAAATATCTGTGCGCTAACTGTGGCGGCAACGTCGATTCTCACGCGTACCACTGGTATCGCGATGGTCGCGAACACGAGCGGACCGCGAAGTGATCGTTATCGACGGCATCAGGGGCGACATGGTTCTGAACGCAACGTTGCGTTCAGACCTCGCACCTATCCCGCTCACCTTCGAAGCGACCATCCGCACGACGACGGAAACCGCCGCAATGTTCAAGGATCAGGCGGTCATTCAGGTCAACAGGACGGCTATGCGCATCGTCAAGTCCATGCCGATGCACAACGCCGACGGTGGCGTACAGGGCAAGGAACCCTTCACCGGCACGCATATCGTAGCGTTCCCTGACGGCCTGCAAAACCTCGCGCTGCCGCGCACGAGTGCGGCAATTTTCGAGAACGGTAGTCTCGCTGGCGCATACCGCGCGTGCGGCGCGACCGTGCCCTTTCAGGGCGATTTTGCTCTCGATAGTTTCGCATGCTTCGTCGGTGAGATTCCGACTTTCGCCATTGCGCGCGCCTTGCAGGAACAGGGCGGCGTAGTCATGTGGCGTACCGGGTCGCTGAAGTCCATGAGTTTTCGCGACCTGTTCGCGCAGACCCCGATTACTGCGATCACTGTCGATAGCTCGGAAGCGGTATCCAGTGCTCACCTGATTGCCGATCAGGTTCCGGTCTTCTATTCGATATCGCCCGATGGCCAGATCGTTTCCGCGCCCCGCAAGGACGCCGCGCAGAAGCTCGCCTATACCCCTCGCAAGTCGCAGGCCGCGCTGAACAGCATGGGCCGCGTGCTGGTGAACCGACGTGCGATGACGGGCAAGGTCAACCCCGGCATCCGCGCGGGCGACGTCATGAATGTGCAGGGCACGCCGATGGTAGTCATGACCGTGGCGCAGTACCAGGACAACGGCTCGGATGGTGGCGCATCGGTCCAGTACACGCGCACATGGCTGGGGATGCTTTCGTGATCGGCCTCATGCCTGCCTTTGTAGATGCCGTCACCGATGACGACCGCGCCGCGCGCATGTACCGCGTGCGCATTCCCGGCCTGACCGACGGCGCGACGGTGCTTCCGCACGCAAGCGTGCTTAACCCGCTCGGCGACAAGAGCGAGCACACCGAGATACGCATCAAGCCCGGCGACCGGGTATGGCTCGCGTTTGAAGGTGGCGACACGCGCTATCCGGTCATCGTCGGCTATCGCCCGAAGCAGCAGGAAAACGCGATGGATTGGCGGCGATTCGAGCACGCAAACTTTCAGTTCAACGCGGACAACGTATTCGAAATCATCGCGGGCACTCAGGTGCATGTGAAGACGCCGCTTGCCTTCGTGGAAGCGGACATGACGCGCATGAGCAAAGACGTGGTGATCGACGGAACGCTCACGGTCGCGAAGCTGCTGACGTTCCAGGGTGGCATGAACGGCTCGGGCGGCGGTGGCGGCCCGGCACTGGTGATTAGCGGTGGCGCGGCATTCAGCGATGACGTCGTGGCCGCAGGTACGAGCGTTCATGGTCACGGTCACATTGAACAGGGCGACGGCAACCGCGTAAGTGACCCGGTTGCATAACGAAGGCATCCCATGAAAAACCTGATTTTCGACATTTACAACCTCTCGCACAAAGACAAGGCCATCGCCGATGCGCGCCGGGCGTTCGCTCGCGCTGGCGCGACGGTCGCGACGGTGGACGTGGACGGTAAGACGAAAAAGGCGCTGGGCGTCGAGTACCGCGAAGTCCAGTTCAGTTTTGCTGATTCGCAGACCGTGCGCTTTGGCGTGAATGCGTCGGGCGACGTCGCACAGGTACGCATCAACGGGAAGGCCGTTCCGCTGAAGAACCCCGACGACCACGGCGAAGCCATCAAGGAAATCGTCGCGTTCATGGACAAGGGGCGCACCAAGTTTCAGGCGGCTATGGCGAAGGTCAAGGCCCCGCTGCCGCCGACCGTGCGCACGGCGGCTCCGAAGCTGCGCGACGCGTGGCAATCGAAGGTTTCCGCACTGGACGAAAGCATTGCCGAAGCAACCTCCAAGCGTGACGGGCTGCTCGCTGAACTTGGTTAAAGCCGGTTATCGCGCGCTAGGAAAACGCAACGCAGCGCACTGAGAAACGCCGCTGAGAATGAAAGCTCAATGAATTGGACGGGGTTCCGTCCTTGTTGTGAAAACTCACTTTTGACAGGTAAAACATGAACGGAACTCAAACCCCGAAGTACACGATTCACGATCAGCGCGCGGTCGAGCGCTTCGTGAATGGCGTGATCGAATCGACCGCGCAGCCGGGCATGATGCTCGACTCGGCGAGCGCCGCGACCGCTGCCATCGCAACGATGGCTCACGAAGCAGGCGAAAAGCCGCGCGCGATTGACGAACTGCTGGGCCTCACCGCCCTGCCCGAAGAAAATATCGTCAAGGCGATTTTCGACGGCGTGAATGCATACGAGCGCGAGCACGGCTTCCGCCCGACTGGCGACGTGATCCTATCGGCAATCGATCAAGGTCGCTCGATCTACGACTCGGCGACGAACAACCATCACGATCAGATCAGCCTGACGCCGAACGCGCCCATCGTCGCGATCCTCGGCGCGCTCGCTGAAGCCTGCCCGTTCGCTGGCTACCTGCCTGCGGATCGCGGCTCGAACGAAGCGCGTCTGATTATCGTGTCGCACCAGGCCGGTTCGAACTGGGGTGGCTACAGCCAGGGCAACCTGATGGACGGGATCGCGCAGGGCGAATCCTTCCTTGGTTCCTCGCGCACGCTGGAACTCTCCGCGCCGAACGACACGGCGAACTACAAGTTCTCCTTCACGGAACAGCAGGCGGCAGGCGCGGCGGTCAATCTGCTGCGTGGGCGCACCATCGTCTACGTGAACGGCAAGATCGTCGTTCAGGAAATGCAGAACGGTTCGAGCACGGCACCGTCGGTTCCGCTCGTGGGCGGCATCAATATCGCGGGCACCGACTACGCCGTCACGGGTACGGTTGCGCCCGCCACGGGGATCGTCAGCATTACGCCTACCCCGGCTTTCCCGGCTGGCACGGTGGTGACGGCTGAAGCATTCGTGGACTACGAAGCGGACCCGACCAAGACGCCGAAAATGCAGGTTCAGGCGCAGGTGTTCCAACTGTTCGCAAGCCCGTTCCGTGTCACGTACCAGGTCACGCCGGAAGCGCGCTCGCAGTTCGCCAACGAAGTCGGCGTGGACGCAGGCGCGGAAGCGATGATGGCAGTTCGCGGCCAGTACGCGATGGAACGCCATTACAACGCGCTGAAGAAAGCCAAGATGGTCGGCAAGTTCACGGGCAACTGGACTTACAACTTCGACTACACGAACCAGATTCAGCAGAAGACCCGCGCGCAAATCCTTCAGGACTTTGCAAGCGTGATCGGCATGGCGTCGCAGAAGATGGCCGAAGACACGGCGGATCACGGCATCACGCATCTGTATGTCGGCAAGTTCTTTGCCGCAATGTGCCGAAGCCTCGACTCGACGCTGTTCGTGTCGTCCGGTATCACCGACCGTCCGGGTATTTTCCGCGTGGGTCGCCTGTTCGGTCTGTACGAGGTCTATTACACGCCGAAGGTCGTCAATGAAGCGCCGGACGGCTCGACATCGGAAATCATCGCCGTGGGCCGCTCCACGCAGACGGCGCGCTGCCCGATCATCATGGGCGATGCCTCTGCCCCGATGTTCGAGCCGCTGGGCACGACGGAAACCCTGAAGACCGGTTACGGCTTCAACTCGCGCTCGTTCAACGCTGTGAACCCGCACCTCATGTCGCAACTGGGCTGCGCAGTCATCACCGTGACGAACCTGATGCCCGCGTAAGCGTTCATCGCGAGACGTGAAGCAGTGAACGCGGCGGCATTGGTCCCAGGCCAATGCCGCCGTTTCCAAACCGACTTAAGGAACCGCCGTGGCTAAGACTGCAACGACCGCATCGAAGGCAAAAGCCGCCGACAAGCAACCGACCAACCTGCCCACCAACACTGGCGGCAACGATGCCGGATCGGGTGATACCGGCGCACCGGACGCCGCAGCGCTCGCTGCCGCCGCCGCTGCTGAAGCACAGGCCCGCGCTGAAGCCGAAGCCGAAGCGAAGAGACAAGCCGAAGCGCGCGAACGCGAGGAAGCTGCCGCACGCGAGCGCGAGGAAGCCGAACGCGCAGCCGCTGCGCGGGCTGCTGCCGAAGCCGACGCCGATGCCGCCGCGCGTGCCGCTTCCCGCACCTTCCCGCGCGACATGCTGCTTGTGAATGAAACCGCCCAGCAGTGGGTTGTTCGCAAGCACGTCGCACCCGCATCCTCCGTCGTTATCCATGTCCGCCATGAAGACGACCTGCACGGCCTGCGCCAGAACTGTCTGAACCTCCTGAAGATCAGCGACCACTATCGACCGGTCCCTGCCGCAGAAGGCGAGGAAGAAAAGCCGCATGCGCTGCGCGTGGTCGAAATCGAAGACGACCAAGCCTAATTACCCACCTCACCGACCGGGTTCAAGGGAAAAAACATGCCTTTCTATTCGCACACTCGCCAACTGGGCTCGCAGTCTGGCGTTCAATTGAACCCGCCTCGGGACAATACGGACAGCTTTGTAACCGAAGTGAGCGACCAGACGACCGCCGTCATGGGCCGCTTTAAGCGCGGGCGTATCGACATGCCGTTCAAGGTCAACCGTGGCAACCTGAAGCGCAAACTCGGCGCATCGGAATCGTTGCGCGTCTCGGCGCTTAACGAAGCGTATGTCCACCTGTACGAAGCGGTAAACAACGGCGCGCGTGAAGCGGTTGTGTCGCGCCTGTCTGCATCCACGGCGGTGAACTCGTTTGCTGTGTTCACTGTGGATACGACGAGCGGGATCGGCGCTTTCACGGCATCGGCTGCTGCCCCTGTCGCGCCATTTGTGTTCTATCTGAAAGACCTCGAATGCTTCAATGACGGCGTACTGTTCGAAGTCAATGCGCTCAAGGCCGTGGACGGGACGAATATGCCCGTCGCCTCGAAGATGATTACGCTGCGCATCAAGGAACCGGACGGCACGATTCGCTATGAGGTCACGGGCTCGCTCGATGATTCGGCGGTGGACGAATACGGCAAGGACAATTCGCTTGTCGCCAAAATGGCGGCGCTCACGCCGAACATCACCATCGTGACGTCGCAGACCGCGAGCATTGCGACAACTGCTGAATGCTACGGCAAGGCGGCAGACGGCTCGACCAACCTCTCTGCAAATGCTAATCCGCTGGTTCTCTTCACAGAAGGCGGCACGGCCTACACGAGCGACGATTACGACCGCACGATTGCCGCACTCGAAAACGGAACGCTCGACTACGGCTACGCGGTTTCGGCGGGCACGCAGGCGACCGCGCTTATCGGTAAGCTCGCCACCCTGAACATGCGTGCGAACCGGAATTTCATCATCGACGTACCGGGCGACCTGACGTCGGACGCGGCGGCGACGTGGGTAGCGCAACTGGGTATTACCGGGGCGAATGCTCACCTGGTGCAGTACTACTGGGCACCGCTGCGCACTGATGACCCGATCAACGGTGGGCGCGCCGTGATCGGCACGTCGGGCCTGCAAGCGGGCCTGCGCTGCTCGCGTAACGCACAGACCAACAGCTATGGGCTGGCACCCAAGAACTACCCGATTGCGGGTAAGGACTGGGCGATCAACCGTACCGGCGTCGAACAGCTTTCCAACCCGGACGAATTCGCGCTGTCGGACCTCGCAGACGCGAAGATCAACCCGGTGATTTACCAAAGCTACAACGACGGTAACGGCTTCGTGTTCTACGACTCGCTGACCGCTGCGCAAACCAACGGCTATCGCAAGCTGGTCACGGTCGCGGAAATGTCGTCGTCGCTGGACGACATGATCGCGAAGCAAGCCAAGGCCAACCTGCAACTGCCGATGGATATCGCCATTTCGCGCACCGAGAAGTTCATCAAGGGTCTGCTCGACGGCGCGCGCGCGTCCGGCTGGCTCGTCGCATCCGACGATCCGGCGCTTGGCAACACGGGCTACGCCTTCACGGTGACGCGCAACGCGCAACGCCCGGCAGATCGCATGGATATCGCTTACGGCGTGCATTTCGACGGCGTGAACCGTGCAACCTATGTTCAGCAAACCATTTCGCAATAAGGATCAATCATGCGCAACTTCAATGCTGCTTCGGACCTCATGCGTAACCTGCTGACGCCCGAACCCAAGCCCGTCAAGGGCAAGTATGTTATGGACGATACCGGCGACGACGACGCTCCCGGCCCCGCTGCGGACTATGCGAACTCGCAGATTCGGGTGACCGCTGCGGCCATCGCGCAGGAATTTGCTGCGACCGATGACCTCGCCGACGACGAGACGCTTGCCACCCGTCTCATGATGCTAGTGATCGGCGCGGTGGACGCGGACAAGGACGGCGAACTCTCGGACGACGAAGCCCAGGTCGCCGAAGTCCTACTCAATTCCGTTTGGGATTACATGTCGGCTAAGGGCGCATCGGATGACGACCTCGATGCGCTGCTTAACAACTGGGATGCAGACGCTGCCGCGCGGGTCAAGGACCTGCTCGCTGAGTCGATTCCGAGCGACGATGAGGAAGCCGCTGCCGATATCGATGCGTTTGCGTTCGATGACGATAGCGCGAGCGCGATTTTCGACTCGACCGCTGGCGAATTCCTGTATGACGCGGTGTACAAGAAAAAGCTGGTGTTCAAAAACGGCAAGAAGACGAAGATCAACAAGCGTATCAGCGGCAACGTGCGCCTGACGGCCAAGCAGAAGATTTCCGTTCGCAAGATGCAGCGCAAGTCGCACACGGCGGCGGCGACCATCAAGCGCATGAAGTCCATGCGCCTGCGTTCGAAGGCCGGGCTGTAAATGCCGTCCGCCGACCGTCTTTCGGGAAGCTCTTCGAGCCGTGTCCTGTCTTCGGACTGGGGCGGCTTGTCGCCAAAGCTGATAGCCGTCTTCTACCCGCTCAAGCGCATGCAGTCAGGTGACGGGTGGGAGCAAAGCCGCGACACGCACACGCTGTCCGCCAGCGACAATTTCACGGTGGATGACGGCTTCGAAGTGCATTGCCCGTTGACGGACGGCCAGCAGGAAATGTCGTTCAACTGGACGAGCCCGTTCGAGGGAGCCGGGGCCGAATCGAAGGCCCCGACCTTATCCGCGATGCTTCAGTCTGGCGCACTGACGCCAGTCTTGCAGGCATTCGTAGACAAGTTCAGCGGCGGCACCACGAGTGCCGACAAGGCGCTCTCCGCGCTGGCGCAGGCGCAGGGCCGCACCGGCATTACCAAGCTCAACAGCACGCAGACCTTTACCGGAATGCCTCCGGTCAAGCTCTCGGTGACACTGCATTTTCGTGCCGTCTCGGACCCGCTGGGCGAAGTTCGCGACCCTATCGCGCAACTCGAAGAGTGGGCCGTGCCGCAACTGCTCGCCAATGATGGCGTGATTGGCAATGCGGTTCAGTCGGGCGGAAGCAATGGCGTTTTACAGACGATTTACCCCTCCGTGGTTCCGCAGATTCTCGGCATGAAGTACGGCGACATGCTGTATGCGCCGATGGTGATTGAGAGTTTGGGGAAACCGATTACCAACCCGCGCGACGAATCGGGCGTCATGATTTCGTGCAGCGTGCAAGCGACGATTTCAAGCCTCGCGGCATGGGATCGGCGCGATATTCGAGCCCTCTACCTATGATTGTTATTGACGTGCTGCGCACGGCGCGCCTCGAAGTGCGCATGCGTGAGCTTGCCATCGGCGACGAAATCGAACTGTGTCACCTGCCCGATGGCTCGCACGAAAAAGCCCTTTCCGAATTCCTGCGGCTTGCGGTGGATCGCGCCGACACGCCGTCTGAGCGACATATTGCAGACCCGCGCGCGTGGTCGGTGGGCGAGCGTTACCTCGCCCTCGCCCACTACAACCGCGCCGTCCGTGAAGACGGGCCGAACTACGCCGTCACCGAAAGCACGAAACTCGGCGATTACCTCATTCGCGACAGTGATCCGATTGAGCCGGTCGAATTCGACGCCATCGGCGAAAAATGGCACTTTCGCCCGGCGACGGGCGCTGCGCTCGAAGCGCTTGAAGAGCTTCGCTTCAGTTCCGCGCTGCCGGGTCGCGTTCTGTGGCTACTGGGGCTCATGGCGATTGAACTGAGCCGCGAAACCGAAGAGCGGCCCGACCCGATTGCCGACATCGAAGAGTATTCTGCCTGGCTCGCGAAGCGTATCGAAATCATGCGCTCGCTGCCCGCGTCCGACTCGGAAGCGCTCTATGCGCAATTCCGGCTCGCGAAGGAACAATCCGCACAGTTTTTCCGGGTCTGGTTTGATGCAGAAGGCGTGATCGTCACGCCAAAGGACGTCGCAGGCGCTTTGCCTGCGGCGCGATTTCTCGTTCATTCAGGCTTCTCTGAACTGGCGCTTGCAATCACTGGAAAATCTTAAAGAGTGCGCCTCAAACCTGTTCTTAAACTTCGGTATCGACTTCGACAAGGCTATGACGATGCGAAGGTCGGACATAAAGACCGTCTTCGAATCGAAGCAGTTCAAGGACTGGAAGCGTTCTCGTGAAGCTGAAAACCGCGCGCATCTTGCGGTCTGCGAACGGCTCGATAACGTAGTCAAGTCCATCTCAAGCCTTGGGCAAGTCGTCGCGCGGCGGCGGGGTTTCTGACCCGCTGCCGTCCCCCGACACTCTGAACAAGGTTTCCCATGAACTCGCGCCAAGGCTGTATCGCAAGCTCGGTATTCCGGCTCTATATCTGCGGCATGGCTGTACTCATGTGGTTTATGGGCATCCATGAGCCCCGATCCATGAATGCCCTTGTGGCGACCTTTCCCGAAGGGGAAATGGTGCTCTGGATGATGTTTGTGTGTGGCGTGGTGGGCATTCTCGATATCGTGTTCAATGATGCGGCGAATGCACTCAAACGCCCCCCTCTCTTCGAGTCCGCGCGCACGAATCGCCATTTCGGTTTTGCCGGGCTCGCGTTCTGCCATACCTGTCTCGTCTTCATTGCCGTTCTGAAGGTCGCTTCTGTCGGGCTCGCGCTGCATAGCCTGTGGAACGCGGTTTTTGTCGTCGGCTTTTCTCTGCTGGACGCGTACCAGCGTTCTCTCGATGTGAAAAAGGAAGCCGTATGCCGACCCCTGTTCAACTGAAAGCCTTCGTCTCGTTCTGGCTTCTGCTCTTCTGGTCGCTCGCGGCCTACGCCGCTCAGGCCACGTTCGTCAGTGACCTGCGCGACATTCCGCCCGCTGCGGTCGCTATCTCGATCCTGCTGGCGTGCATCGGCGGCGCTGCGTGGACCGCATCAAAGCTGGCTTCGCCGAACGTGCATGTAAAGAGCGTGCCGCTCGAAGTCGTCAAGGACGTGCTCACGTCGATTGTGATTGGCCTGCTGATTTTCTTCGCGGGGTCGTATTTCGAATGGCCGTCCGTCGTGCAGGCCGGGCTTATCACGCTAGGCGGTTATGGCGGCTCGCGCGTGCTCGAACCGGCGCTCGCGATGTTCCTCAAGCGCATGTCCGGGCTGTTCGGCGTTGATGAACCGGCCAACATACCGGGTGATCCTGACCCGGACCTGTCCGCGAGGGAAACGAAATGACGAGTGTTTCGCTTGCGCAGCTACGCCGTATTGCGCCGACTTCAACCGCCAATTTTGCGCAATGGGTCGATCCGCTCAATGCGGCAATGGTTGAGTTTTCGATCACGACCGAACAGCGCGTTGAAATGTTTCTCGCGCAGATCATGCACGAGTCGGCGGGCCTGTCCACGCTGGTGGAGAGCCTGAACTATTCGGCAGCGGGGCTCGCGAACACCTGGGATCGCTACTCGGTGACTGGCAAGCGCGGCGGTGCGCCGAATGCGCTCGCGCTGAAGCTCGCGCGCATGCCGGAAGCCATCGCGAACAACGTATATGCGAACCGGCTCGGCAATGGGGACGAAGCGAGCGGCGACGGCTGGCGCTATCGCGGGCGCTCGCCGATCCAGTCTACCGGCAAGGCGAACTATCAGGCGACCGAACGCGCGCTGTGCATCCCGTGCGTGGCGAACCCGGACCTGCTCACTGAACCGGTCAACGCGGCCCGCGCGGCGGCGTACTTCTGGAAGTCTCACGGGCTGAATGAGATTGCCGACAAGGGCAATTTCAACGGCACGACAAAGATTGTCAACGGCGGCGATATCGGCGGCGACAAGCGCATTGGACTGTGGCAACTAACCAAACAGGTGATCGTGTGAGTGAAGTCGAAAAGGTACACGTCGAGCGCGAAACGCTCGCAGTCGAAGTCAACATTCCGGGGCACGAAGCACGCACGACGACAGCGCTTTTCACGCGCAGCAAGAAGCTGCTGATTGAGCGCGAAGGTGGCCGCTGTTTCATTTCCGGCGCGACGGCAGAGCAATCGGGCCATCCGCTCGAAGCACATCACTACCCTGTCGAGCGTTCGATGGCGAACATGTGGGACTGGCCCCGCTTCGCCTTCGACTGCAAGAAAGGCCAGTGGGGTCCGCACGCGCAGGCGTTCGACTGGGACGGCTTTTTCCGAGATGCAAAGGTGACGGTTATTCCGGCACTACATCCGCTTGAAAACGACGTTCAGATTGTCGAGCCGCGCGATCCGTATCTGTTCGTTGACGACATGACCGTCAACGGCATGTTGCTCACGAAACAGCATCACACGGCAAAGAACGACGGCATTCACGACATGCCGTTCCCGCTGTGGATTGCGAAGCGCTATGGCCGTGAGGGCTATGTGTTTTCGAGAACAGAAACCATCCATCACTTCGAAGGCGAAGGGCACGAGTAAGCGCCATTCGCGAAACAGGTTCAAGGGGCAAGCCGTCACAGGCGCTGCCCTTGATACATCAGCAGTCAAACCCACGATAGGTAAATCACCATGATGAGAAAAACTCTCGGACGCGTTGTAATGCTGGCTGCAATCGGCATTGGTGCGGCGATGCTTGCCGCTTGCGGTTCAGCCGTGCAATCGGCGAAGACGGATACGGCTCCTTCCTCGTCGGCGACGGTGAGCCTCACGCCCGCGCAAAAACTGCATGCGGCGGCAGTCACCATCGACAAGAACTGTCAGGTCGGGCAACCGTTCCTTAAATCGCTGCTCGCGATGCAGACTGACCCCGGCGCGGTGAAGCTGGTGACGAAAATCAGCGACGATGCGGGCAAAATCTGTACGGTGGCTGCGACCATTGCTGCGCCGCCGTCAGGGACCGCGACCCTGCCAACGCTCGATCTTGCGGCGGTCAAGACGTTCGCTGATTCGCAGGTTCCTTCCCTGGTCGCGCTGGTGACGAATTCGAGTCTTCCCGACGATCAGAAGACCGCCGCGAAGCTCGCGATTACCGGCGCGCAACTCGCGTTGAGTCTCGCGGTAGTGAATGCGCAATGAGCGGGTTCCTGACCCGGCTCAAGGTCGAGCCAGCTACCGATCAGGATGATGGTAACTGGCGTCTGCTTAAGCCGCTTGTATTCGTATCTGACGTCGCCGGTATGCGGATCACCGTTCCAGCTGGCTTCGTGACGAACTACGCAAGCGTGCCGCGCATTCCGGTTGTGTACGAACTGGCTGGCGACACGTCGGCGGTGGCCGCGACCATTCACGACTACCTGTACTCGTCGCATATCGTGTCGCGTCGCGTAGCCGATGCGGTGTTGCGCGAAGCGTCGGCGGTGACCGGTGTGCCGCGCTGGCGTCGTGCGATCATGTGGGCTGGCGTGCGGCTATTCGGCTGGTCGCACTGGCCGTCGGCGGCGACGGATGCAAGCTCGTCGGCGACTAAAGCCGCCGTGCAGCCGGTTCCGGTATCGCGCGCTGCGTGAGTGTGGTGGGGCCTGCGCCCTACCGATTCGCAATGACCTGCGCGGCACGCTCGCGCGTGAAGTCGCGGTACTTCCGCGTCTGCACGAGCGTGCCGACCTTATCTTTTGCAGCGTCATACACACACGTCAGGCCATTCTCTGAGATAAAGCGTGCGGCCAGTTCGGCGCGCTCTTCGGGTAGCAGATCGGCGACCGCCTGCTGCGTCCGCCTCGCACGCTCTTCCGCCTCGCGCTCGGCGGCTTTCTCCGCGTCCTGCTCTTCGTCTTGTGCGTCATCCGCCTGGTCTACCAGTACGAAATCATCCGGCTTGTTTTTAATGAGCGTATGCACGTAGCCTGCCGGGTTCCTGATTTCATTGCGTGCGACTTTCTCTGTGGTCGTCTTCGCGACGTGAAGTGCGAATTCGGGTTCGCTCGAAATCCACTCGACGGCCAGTTTGTCGCTGACTTCAAGCGCGCGTAAAAGCCGGTACGCTTCTGACTTGCGCACGGCGTCATCGTCACGCGGCTGCTCGTCTATGTGCTTCTGTGGATTCGGCTCGACGGAAAATTTGATGGCTACAACGTTGCGCCCCTGCTTGGTGTATTCCGCCGTGACATAGATATCGGAAATCAGGTTTATCTCTTTGATGGCGGGTTTGATGACCTGATTGTTGAAATGCTTGAACTCGTCGTACGCGCTCTTCACGGGCTTGCCAAGCCGGTCCACGCCGACGCCAAGCAACTGCCGCCACAGGTCTACTGAAATTTCCCCGGTTGATCCAACGCCACGGAAGCGGACGCAATTCTCGTACAGCGCGAGCGAGTACGTTCCTGAGAACTGTTTCTGCGTGCCGATGTTGATGATGGCGTAGACCTCGGGATTCGCGAGCTCGTCGCGCAGGGTCTTGCTGTAGTCGTAGAAACACCATCCGTCCGCGATGCTGCCGCCCGCAAGCATCGCGGTGACGCCCCACCGTTTGCGCGCCTTGCGCCCTTTCCTCTTCGCTACCGCCTCTTCTTTCTCGCTGTCGAACAGCACGTCGAATATGATCTTCGTCGTCGCGAGCCGTGTCAGTGCTTCCTTGAGTGGCGTCAGATTGTTGCTGTTCCAACCGATCATTGCGCACAGCACATGCACCGGCAGGCGGTGGTGCTTGTCTTCGCCGATAGTGTCGAATGCATTCCATAGCAACACGTTCAGCAATTTCCGCTCGGTCGTCGTCAGGTCGCCGCCGATATGGACGGCAGCAATATGCTTGCGCACGTCCGGCGACGTTGGCTTTTTGTACTCGGTCAGTTCTGTGGACATGGGGCTCGTTCTCCTAACCCGCAATGCTAGGTCTATAGGTCGTATTCAGCAAGAAGAATCTTGACCTATGGATAACCTGACCGATTCTCAAACCAAAAACCCTGACCTATCCCAAATTCCCTGACCTATCCCCCCAAATTGCCTGACCTTGGCGGGCCAAAAGCACGCTTATAGGCGCACCAATACCATTTAAAATCAACGAGTTACATGGTGTTTGACCCCAAAACAGGGTGCTCTCCCAAATACCCTGACCTATCCCAAATACCCTGACCTATGTCTCCCAAATACCCTGACCTGACGACCCAAAAAGACTGACCTATCACCCCGCTCGGCCTTATGTGGGGCGGCTCTGCACCACGTAAACGCTTTTAAAGGTTTGTGATTTTCTAAAGATCACATCAAAAGCCTGATGATGTTTTTAGCGAGATTTCCCCCAAAAACAACAAACCCGGCGCGGTGGCCGGGTTCTCGTTGCGGAATCAGTTTAATTATGTCAAGCGCGCAAAATATTGGTCTGCCTTTTGCTATGGCTTGAAGTATTCGGCGATCAGGCGGTCGGCTTCGGCCTCAGTCGCGCGACGGATCACGGCGGTAATCGCGCTCTGCGGGACATGATCCTTGATCCAGGTGAGCTTCAGGTGAAGCTCTTCGCTCATCTCGAAGCGGATCGACGTCTTGATGCGCGGGTTTGCGTCTTCCCACGGGGCGCGTGCGGGCGGCTTCAGATCGAGTTTGCCCTGCGCGGCGACGGTGCTACGCCCCTTGGGCGGGTGCATGACGGTCAGGGCCGTGCGGCCCGGCTGCGGATCGTCCGTAATGATGGTCACGTCTTCGGGGCGTAACTGGACGCCTGCCTTCAGTTCGTAGCGTACGTTCATGGCTCGTAGTGCTCCGCAAGTAGTTTTTCGACGTAATCGACCACGGCGTTATGCACGATCCGCTGAATCGACTTCTGCCGGGGGACGTTATCGGCGATCCAAAGCATTTTCCGGTGCAACACAGCGTCAAACTTGGTCGTAAAGCCCTTGTCCTTGTCGTCGCCATCGGCCCATGGATCGGGCTCGTCGTCCGCCTTGGGCGCTTTGGCGGGCTTAGGCGCGGCCTTCCCTGCCGGTTTCGGGGCCGTTTTCCGGGCCGCTGGCGGGCTCACGGCAGTCTGGACGACCTGCGGGACGTCCGGTGCGGCGGCGGGCGGCTCCTGCGGCTCGCTGGGGCTTTCTGCTACGGGCGCGGCCCCCGCTTCACCTTCGGGCTCGCTGACGGCTTCCGCTGGTGCGGATGGCTCGTCGGGTGCGGCCACGGGCGCAGGCGGCTGCGGCGGCCCAAGGATCGTGCTCAGGTCGGTGTTTTCCGGGCGGGCGTCACCCTGCACGAAAAGCGCCTTGCGCGCGGCCATTTCCCGTTCGCGCTTCAGTTCGGCGGCGGACTTCTCGGTCATGCGAATACCTCCCGGTATAGTTCGGCCATCTCTTTCATGGCGGGCTTAACAAGTTTTTTCTGCTCGAACACGGCTTCGCCGGTCGCGAGCCACTTCGTGTAGCAGTCACGCGCACGGACGACGGCCTCGGCCACCTGGTACTGGCCAAACCGGGTGACGTCCTTGTAAAACTCGATCACGTCATTCGATTTCGCGTTCGTGCTCGCGCGGGTGGCGAACAGCATGGCCTTGAGCTTAGGGTTCATGACCTTGGCCTCGCGGATCATGTTGTTCATCGGGGCGAGGCGCGCGGTGTCGGGCTTGGACGTGCCGCAGGGCGTGATTACCTTGTCGGCGACCATCAGGGCCATGCGGATTTCAGGCGAGCCGTGCCCTTCCCCGCCCGCGTCGATCAGTACGTCGTCAAAGCGGGTGGCGAGCTTGCGCAGGTCGTCATCAATCGCGTACCACGAGCCGTCGTCCTGCAAATACGACACAAGCGAGACATGCGGAATGTCCGGAAGCCCGGCGAGCTTGCGCACATTGATAAACGACGTAGACGACTGGCCTGAGTCAGAATCCACGAGAAGCACGCGCCGACCTTCCGCCGCGCGCATCGCGGCCATGTTGATCGCGGTCGTCGTTTTGGTGACGCCGCCCTTGGTGTGGGCAAACAGGTATGTAGGCATCGCACCGAACCTTTATAGGTGTGTTTTGGTGCGAAGTGTATCAGATTACTGATAAGTGAATAGTAGTGATTGCAACGGGTAACACCATGTCTGACCTGAATAAAACAGGTGTTCGGAAAACTGTTCAAGTGTGGTCAATACGAGTCAGACCTAAACCAAAGTATTCGATAGGCTATAAAACAGTATAGGTATGTATAGGTAAGTTGCAAACGATACATGGAACTATAGGGGCGTACAGATCAGGTGTCCGGTAGGGGGCTGTACTGTACAGGCGAGAAAACTATATAGGTGTGTATAAGTCGAAACTATTTAGTTTAGGTTTGTTTAGGTTAATTCGAACTAGTGCAGACCAGTTTTTAACTGTTTTAGTGTATTCAAACCTATATTGGTTCGGTTTTGTGTATTCAGGTCACTTATAAATACAATCAAAGCCACTTAAACAGGTAAAAATCGAACAAAAGTCGGGAAAACACACAAGAACAGAAGGATTCAGGTAAAAAGGCAGGAATATAGAAGGGTTTGAGAGAAAACAGGTTGGAAATCGGGGAGGCGCGCGCGGAACCGGGTCGCGCGGCGAAAGTGTACACAACAGTTTAGTTTTGTTTTGCTTTCCGGTTCAGTACCGCGAAGCCTTATACAGCAAGGCTTTTCCGGGAGTCGGTGTGTGGATCACAACCTCGAATCACACGCGCTTCCCTGCCAGAAGTCGCCTCGTCACCGCGCTCGCCGCAAGGCGATTTGACAGTCATCGGCTCGGTATCCTGCGCTAAAGAGGGTAGGGCGAGGTACGCGAGAGCAAGCGCACCGACTAGGATGAAATCGGCGATAGCCGAAAATACACGCTTCAATTCGAATCCCCTTCGCTTTTGATTTGACGACAACCGGCGCATTTCGGATCGGTAGTGCGTCGGTCATATCGGCAGTCAGTGCTCAAAACGTGCTTGACCTCGACGTATTTCGGCGCACGACATATCTCGCCGAAGCCATTCGCGCACGAGTCGAAATAGCCGTTCTGAGCAAGATACGGCCCGACTTCGGCGGGCCGGTTAAAGCATCCCCAGCGGTCAGGCGGCGTCGTCAAGAGCGACCTCTGAAGGGGAAATTTCAGCATGCGCGGCGAGCAAGGCGCGCAATGCGCCTGCCGTGATCTTGACCGTCATGTCGTCCGGCGCGTCGGCGACTGCCTCGCGAACAGCCTTCGGGATGGTTGTCACGAACGTGTCGAGCGAAGTCGTCATGCGCTTGACGACCTTCGGGGGCAGGGCGCGGACGACCGTCGATCCGGTGAGTTTCGCCTTGCCGCCTGCCTTTGCCGCGTCCAACTTCGCCGTCAGTACCGCGCCAGCCTTCTCGCCATGATTGCGGATCGCGTCGAGCGCGACCTTGGCTGATATCGAATCGGATACGAGCAACCGGTGGACGTCAGTGTTGGCGTTCGCGAGCATTTGGTTCTGCTCGACGTAGGTCACGGACTCACCAACGCGTTTGGCGATTTCCTTGACGGTCCATCCCATGTTGACGAGCCGCTTGTCCGCGCGGCCCTTCTCTAGCCGCGTTTGGGTGAGTCCGCGAGAACTCGTGCGCATGAGTGCAATGTCGTCGGCGTCGTTGCCCTTTACCTCTTCGACCATGACGCGGCGATACTCGATGCCCTCGGCGATCAGTTCGCGAATTGCAGTCAGGCGACAGTGACCGTCGCGCACGTACACATGCGTGCCGACCACGCGTACTTTCAGGGCCGGAATATGCCCGCCGTTGCGGATCGTCTCTTTGATGCTGTCGATATGCGCGCGCACGCGCGGCGTCATGTCGCGTTCGTTCCAGCCTTCCTCAATTTCAAGGTCTGCCGGGTCTGCGCCATAGATGACGACTTTCGTCAGGCTGATATCGTCGCGGCCCGATTCTTTCGCCTTTTTCAGCGAGCCAAGGTCTACGTCGCGGATTTTCATTCGTGTGCTCCGGTGAGGGTGCGATTACCCCGGTTATCCATTGCACTGACCACGCCGCGCGCTTCGAGCGATTCAAGCAGGCGGGCCGCGCGGTTATAGCCAATGCGCAGGTGACGCTGTACCAGTGAAATCGACGCCCGGCCATGCTCGATCACGATGCGCTGCGCTTCGCCGACGAGCGGATCGGCGTCATCTTCCGCTGCACGCTCGTCGTCGTCCCGCTCTTCGGCCTCTGCCTGCATCGCAGAAAACAGGTCTGGAACTTTGGCGAAGCCGTTCATGGATTCGGAAAGCTCCGCCAGCAGGTCGCCCAGGGTTGCCGTCATCAGCAGAAAATCGCCCGCGAAAACGTCATCGTCCTTGGCCTCTGCCTTTCCGGCCTTGATGACGCCAACAGGCGCGACGCGGCGCACGTTACCTGCACCCGTTAGGATGAACGACGCCTTGTCATCCCACGTAAGCGCGAGGGTCGTCACCACGCGCCCGCCCTCAATCTGCTTACGCGCGTCGTCGGCGTCGAGCGAGACGCCTGAATACTTGATGTTGGCCGTGCCGCCCGTGCGCGAGGAAAGCGTCGTGCTGTCGGAATCGACGGTAAAGCCTGTGGGCGGCTCGTCGGCGACCCATTCCGTCATGGCGGATGCCGGATCGAGCGCGAAGCGGGCGGGGTAGATCGTGAAGGGTGTTTCGGTCGCGCGGATGAAAGACCGGATGACGGCATCAGCAACCGTCTTCGCTGACGTGTCAATCGCGAGAATGCCGCGCTTGGGGCTAATCCATGCGCGCACGTCGCGCGAGACCTCGAACGCCTTCGGCAACAGGTCGTCGTACGCCTGTTCCTTGATTTCCTTGCGCATCTTTTTGCCCGGCTTGTGGCCGCGCTCTTTCTCGAACGCGACGCACTGGCGGGCGACTTCCTCTTTCACGACCGCGCCCGGCAACACCTTGCGCGACATGCGCAGGGCGATCATGTGCTCGCCGTCCACGGTGTACACGTAGGCGTCATTGCGCGCCGGGGTCCAGCCGCTCGACCGGTCGTTATAGCTCTGGCAAGGCTGAAACGGCGTCTTCGCGAGCGCGGCGGCAAGGTCATCGCCGGAAAGCGGAAAGCCGGGGATCATGAACAGCGTGAGATTGCGAAACCACATGGTCAATTCCTTGGGGGTAGGGCGGCAACCGACCGCACCTGTAGTTACCTGTATAGGTCGAAATACAACTGTTTTGACCTATACAGTTTTTTGGGGGGCGTCAGTCGTCGTGGGTGTATTGAAGCGAGAAGTCGTGCGGCTCGGAGTGCGGCTCGATGCGCACCTTCGTGCCCTGCACGTACATGCGGAACAGCAGGCGTTCAAACTCGTTAAATGGGCCAATGAACAGGTCTTTCTTCATGTCCGAGTCGTCAATCGTCAGGGCGAACATTTCGCCTTCCTTGTTGACATGGAAGCGCAGCGCGCAGCGGTACTTTTCCTTGCCATCTTCCTTGTCCATCGCCACGTACCACGAGCCGTACTGCGAGTATTCAAGGTGTAGCGTCATGCGGTAATCCAGTTCGCTGAACGCACTGTTTTTGGTGTGCTCCTTGAACTTCTCGATCAGGTCTTCAAACGCGATTTCGGCGGGCGCATCCATGAACAGGGCGGCAATATCGTCGGCGAGTTTCTTTGCATACTCGCCATGCAATTGTTGATCGACGTTCTTGCGGATGATGTTGCACATGAACTGGCCGTAGCTCGGTAACTCGCGCAGGTCGTCAATCTGCAACGCCTGCTCGACCAACGGCTTGATGGTCTTGCCGAACGCGCCATACGAGCGCAACTGCTCTTTCAGGATTTCATTGATCGACTCGCTCAGGTGCTTTTCGATCATGGTCTGGATCGTGCCGGACTCCACGATGGCGGCGAACTGGTCAGACACAACTTTGTGCAGGTCAGGCAGGAACATAGGGGCTCCGAAAAATGAATGGGTAGGCAGATCAGGACTGCGCGCGCCGCGCCCGTCGCAGGCGCTGGTAGCGCGCCTCAACGGTGACGAATGCGGCGAGCACGACAAGGGATAGAACAGTCACGGCGATAACGTTAGAAAGGGGCATGGCTTCGTTAGTAGGGTGACGGGTCACTCGCGGCGTCGGCTATGTCGCGCGCAAGGTCTTGCGGTACGTCCTCGATATCGACACGGCCCTCGCGGCGTGCGGCACGCAGTTCGAGCTTTTCGACATAGCGGTTGACGACGTTGTTAAAGTCGTTCAGTTCGTAGACCATCTGCTCGATATAGTCCTCGTCGCGATGCACGCGCTGGCGGTAGAAGTGCAGGCCGCGCGGGGCAAAGTCCGGGCAGTACACGCAGAAGTCCCACCACTTGCGACCGGATAGCCAAAGGTTTCCCTGCACCTGGTCCATGTAGAAACTCATGTCGTCGTGCAGGTAGATATCTTTCAGCGAGCCCGGCCCGATCAGGCACTTGTATTCCGCGCCCCCTTCGTCACCGATCCAGCCGTCCGCGCTCGCGCCGAATGCATGGTCATCGCTCAACACCATGCCGACCGGGCGCACGCGAACGCCGATTTCAGCCATATGGCACGCGCGCGCATCGGCCTCAAGACGCTGGCCGCGCTTCATGGCCCACGTCTCATAGGTCGCGTCTTCCATCAGCGTGCCGATGAAGCGCTCGGATGCGAGCTTGAACGCGTAATCATCGGCAGCCTTGGAAAGCTCATGGTCCTTGGATTTAAGCCGCGCACGGGCAACCCGGAACATGCTGGCGGTTATCACGCCACAACGGGCCTGCAACCATTCGACCGTGCCCTGGCTACACTGGACGATTTCCACGGCTAGAATCCGCCGCCGTCGGCTGCGCCCTTGCCCTTGGGCGGCGGCGGATCAAGTTCATCCATGCGCGCGTCGTACTGGGCCTGAAACTTTGGGCGGTTCTCCGGGGTAATCGCCATCCATGCCTTGTTCAGTTCGGCCACGCTTTGCGCCTTCGTCAGGCCTGGATGCTGCGCATGGGCGCTCGGTGCGCTGCTCGCGACCGGCCCGACACGCGGCGCGCCGTCGTCATCGTCATCGGCTCCACTATCAATGTCCGAATCCGCTGCGATGTTGAGCATGGCGCTCACCTGATAGCGGCGCAGGTAGGTGACAAAGCCGCCAAAATTCTTTACATCGGCCTGCGGGTCGATATGCAGGGACGATTCCATGCGCGCGCCACTCTTGTGAAAGAGAATCGTGCGCAGGGTGTAGCCGCCGCGCTTCGCATCGGCCATTGCTGGGATCGACGTGATACCCATTCCGTTTTTCGAGAGGGCAGGGGTCGTCTTCGCGCGAATCTCGCCCATGTCGGCATAGTCGAACGTATAGCCCTGTTTGGATTGATCGCGCGGTGTGACGCGACCGGTCTTATTCTTCTCAATCGGCAGGAACTCGCCTTGCGCCTTGGCGAGGGCTTCGAACAGCGCGGCGATATCGCCGTACAGATTGACGTCGCATTCCGGCGCGACCTGTTCAGGCGTCAGTGTCAGGGGTGCATTCATGGCGGCTTACTCCCCTTGTGCGGGTGTGGCGGCGATAATGGCCGCGTCGATTTCGGCGATCAGGCCAGGGCGAACCGGGTCGGTTGAGCCGATGACGTGCGGACGGGCTTCGATCAGCAGCGTGAGCAAGGTTTCAGCGACAGCCTCGGCGCGTGCCTTGGCTTCCGCTGCTGCGGCGGCTTCACGCTCGCGCGCAGCCTGTGCGTCACGCTCGCGCTGTGCTTCGGCCTCGCGCTCGGCTTCAGCTTCAGCATCCTTGCGGGCCTGCTCGGCGCGCGCTTCAGCGGCGATGCGCTCGGCGGCTTCGCGTTCCTGAGTGGCCTTTTCATCCTGCAAGCGCTGCAACTCGGCGGCGTTCTGCTGCGCCAGTACGGCAGCGTCTTCAACTGCCTTCTGTTGCGTCTGCATGGAGACGATCATGGCGCGGGCGGTCGCGATGGCCTTCTCGGCATCCGCCTGCATGTCACCGAACTCGCTCACGTCGGTCGCGTCCAGCCGGGTGATAAGCCGCTGCATGTGCGCGACGGTCGTGCCGAACGCGCCCATCGGGGCCGTCTCGATGTTGCGAATGCGTTCCTTCAGGGCTTCGGCGCGCTCGCGTGCTTCGGTGGCCGCACGCTCGTCGGCGTCGCGTTTTGCCTGCTCGGCAGCGGCTTCCTCGTCTTTCTTCGCCTGTTCGGCGCGCAGGCGGGCAAGCTCGTCGCGATCCTTGGCGTTCTGAAGGTGTGCGTTCAGCTTCTCGATGGCGGTGCGCTGCGCATCCTGTGCGGGCAGGGCGAACTCTTCCCAGTCGCGCTTCGTCAGGTAATCGAACGACGACACTTCGCGGATGACTGCATCAATGTCGGTACTCGAAGCAGAGACGTAGCTGTCAGGCAGTTTTTGCAGCGCGATCAGGGCGGCGGTGTGCGCATCCACGCGGCGGCTTTCGGCAGCGGCACGCGCTACTTCTTCGGCTTCATCCTTCGCCTTCTGGTCGTCAAGCTGCTGCTTGATCGGCTTCATGATTTCACCGATCACGCCCTGCGCGTAGTCCTTCTGTTCGCGCGCGGCTTTCGTCATCGCCATGATCGGCGCGTTCCATTCCTTGTAGGCTGCATCCATACCGGTCGAGAGCTTCGAGAGCTTGCCGACAACCTCCTTTGCAGCCTTCTTCCCGTCAGGCGTATCGACGGCGAAAACTGCGCCCGCGTATTCGGCCTTGATCCCGGCAAGCATCGCGTCGGTCAGGTCATATTTGAGTGGAACGATGGTCGTTATCGCTTTGCCTTCAGCATCCTTGGGCAGTGCGTCAAGTACTTCGGTGATTTCGAGCTTGTCGCCGGGCGTGACGACGGTGAGGGCAGTCGTCTCTTTCACTGCGACGTCGGTGACGTCGAGTGGATCAACGGCGGTGGACAGCACATTCTTATCAGTGCGAGCGTTCATGGTGGGCCTCTTTAGGCGTGCTTAGGGCTTGCCAACCGCACATGCAGTAGGCGCTTCGTGTGTAGGGTGAGGGGCTTAGAGGGGCTTGACCGTGACGCCGCAGATACCGAACGTCCGGTGCGCGGCAAAGACCAGATCGCACGGATGTGCGCCGATGGCCGAATAGGAAAATCTTTCCGTCTTGCTCAGGCGAATGGTGACGAGATACGTATTCATGGCTACTCCTACGTTGTTCGGGGCCGGTCGCGAAACCGGGTTTTACTGGTTCCCTATATTGGAAAACCAATACCCGAAGTATAGGCAGAGTAGTAAAGCCGCGTCAATCAGTTTCCCTATTATCGAAAACCCGGTTTTTGTAGGCTGAGGCAGGGCCGCAGATTGTTGCGCAAGCGAGACAGGTGGCAAACGATAAGAGCAAAAATTTCATTGTGGAATGGGTCGCCATAGGTTCCGGGCGACGTCGCGTGCCGCATATTTGTATGAAGATTGCATCCCATATCTAGTAAGCGTTTGCTGGGGAACGTGTAGCTTCACGGTTACACTACGTTTCATTTGCTTACACATTTACAAAAATAACGGGTAGTTAATGTGTTGGTCAAATTCCGCCAAATCCTTTCCCATAAAGGACATGGTGGCGAAAAAAAAGCCCGCGCAAGCGGGCTTGTTATGAAATACTTGAAAGCGGTTAAGAAGGGTGTGTTTGGGTATTGTTACCCTTCCCGTCGCAGGAAACGGCCGAATATCTGTAGGTTTTCGGCTTCCTTCGCGGAGAATTCTTCGTCGGGGTAGCGGTTCTTGTCCGGGTTGTCGCAGGCTAGGATTATTCGGCCATCTGAGCGGCGTAAAACCCGCTTTATGGCGATTCCGTCCGGCGTTGAAATGGCGTAAATCACCCCTGGCAGTAGTTTTTCGCAGTGAGAAGTTGTAACAAGCACGGTATCGCCATGAACGATGAAATTAGCCATCCCATCCCCGTCCGCCACAATCGCCTTGACATCGGTGGGCTCGACGCCTGCGCTGGCAAAGAATGCCTGATCCTTGCGAATGGGGGACAGGGAACGAATTATGTCGTCCACGTCTCGCTGTTTCGTCGGATCGCCGCCGCCGCACGAGCCGCGCGACTCGACTATCTCGATAAAGAACGAGTCCAGCATCTGCTCAAACTCCATGACCTCAAGGGCGGGCTGCTTGACGGTGCCCTTCATCATTTCCCTGGGGTCGCCTTCACCTTTCTCAAGCCATAGAGCATTGACCTGTAGCGCATGGGCGATGCTGGCTATTGCGCGCGTATTCGATGCCTGATTTAGCTCAAGGCTCGATATCGTTGGCTGCTTCAGGCCGGACCGCTTTGCCAGTTCTGCCTGCGACATGCCTAGCGCCAGGCGTTTTTCTTTTATGCGGTCGCCGACTGTCGTTTCGCTCATTGCAAGATGCTCCTTTACCTCTGTTAGTTAGAGACTTTTTAAATATCACTATACCGATATTGATGTTCCGGGCCAATCTAACATAGATATGCCTGTATAGCTACCTGCATAACCGCTGGTGTGGTTTACGTGGCCTGCCGGACGTTTTGAATGTTAAGACGATATTTTGTTGCGGTTTTGAATCAGTTTCCCTATACTTCTTTCAGGTAGTAACTGTGCCAACAGACGGTAAAAATTGCAGGTAAAAGATGCTTGGTCCCTCATCCAATAGTGCTTCAAAGCCTCTGCATGAACGTGTGCAGGCGCTTCTCGCCCTCGGTCTGACGCAGACCGACCTCGCTGTAGAGATGGGCTGTTCGCAACCGCACGTCTGCGCACTAGCCAAGCCCCCACCCCCTGAAAAGAAGCTGCGCCCGTCGGCGAATGTTGTCGATGGGCTTCGTCGCCTCGAAACGAAATACCGCCGCGCACTCAAGTCGTAGGGGAGTGTTGTGGGCGCAACTATCAAGAGCAAGCCAAAGCGGGCGAAAAAGGGCTATCGCCCGAAAGTCGCACCGAACTATCTCGCCGCGTTCGAAACGCTCAACCGGCTGAGTGTAACGAAATCCGTCATTCAGGAGTTTTCAGTTCCGCTGAACGAGAAGGACCGGGCCGACATGGAACTGTCCTACGTTATTTCGGTGGATCGCCTCGCGCACGGCAAGGCGACCGCCGAAGACCTCGGCAACCTCGGCTTCATGTGCAATGTCTCGATGGTGCTCTGTGAGCGCGATTTCGGTGCTGAGTATCTGGATGAAGTGCGTGTCGCGCAGCGGGCGGTCATCGCTGCGATGGCGCACGGTATGAAAGGCCGGACGATGGGCGTAACTGGCGACCAGTTGGCACTGGTTCGCCGGGCTTATCAGTTGCATATGGCGCAGTGTGAAATTGCAGGACGCGGGCACCTGCTCGCGGCAGGAAAGGAAGTCACCCGACGGCAGACAGTCGGGGACGTCATGAAGGTGGCGGCGTAAGTACGCTGCCGTAGCAATCGTCGGAGAGAACGACGGGCCGCACCAACGGCCCGGTAGTACGGTGCAGTAAAAAACTCAACATGACCGGTGCTTTTGCAGAGGGATTTTTAACGTGAATGAACAGAACGATGGTGGTGAGGCGGGGGTGGTGAGTGGGGCGATGTTGCGGCGGGTCGTGCGGACACAACCGAAAACGGTCCTGATTGAAGAGCGGATTGTGGATGTTGCGGGGTGTCTGCCGCTCGCTCGCGCAGCAGAAATCCAGGGCGTCGAAAACGTCGTTCAGCGCTTGATGGAAGAAAACATCATCGCGCCGAATGGCCTGCCGTATCTTCACTATCTCGAATGGGGTTATTTCGTGCTCGGCGAGGGCGCTGAAATCCTGCTTACCCCCTTGGGCTTGTCGTGGTTCGGCAAGCGCTGCGGCAAGGGGCGTCACTAAACAGGGGGCGGCGGCGAAATCCGCCGCCCTTTGTGTCTCACCCTCTTAGTAGTCCTAAATCCGTTAGGAGAATGCGAGTGTCGCGAATCACTGATTCTGCGCGCGGGGAGTCGTGCGCCCTGAAATTTTCGGGGGTCTGTAATGCCGACCCGGAAACGACCGTATGGGCGCACTGGAATGAGATACCGGGCGGTAAGGCGAAGGGAAAGAAGCTGGCTCGCGCCGACCATTTGGGCGCATACGCCTGTTACGCGTGCCACATGGTGCTCGATGGCCAGGCGAAGCGCCCGGACGGCCTGACGCTCGATTTCGTCAAGCAGACGATGGCGCGCGCGGTCGAAGCGTGCGCGGAAAAGCTGAAGGCGAAACGACTGTGGCCGTCTGACGAGGAAATCGCGGCCAAGCCGGTGACGGTGCAGAAGATCACGAAGACGGTACGCACGCCGGAAGAGCGCGCCGCCAAAGAAAAAAGCCGCGAGCCTGTTCGCGCAGGTCGCGGCTTCCCGTCCAGAAAGACGGCTAACAACGTAGGTAGCGCACGCATTGTAGCAGGCCCATCGGCTAAGGAAAACGGTAAGCCGTCGAAGTGGCCTAAGGGCCGCAAACTGGTATCCGCTAACCGGCTGCAATCGCGTTCTTTTGGAGTAGGTAAATGAGCGCAGAAGCAATGACCCTAGTGTTGAGAGCGGCTGTACCGCCGCTCGATAAGTTTGTGTTGGTGTGTTTGGCGAACTATGCCGACGAGCGGGGCGCAACGAATACCAATGTGCCGTGCTTAGTGCTCGATACGGGTCTCGGTCGTCAGGTGGTGATTGAAGCGATTGCCCGGCTGGTTCACGCCGGGTGGCTCGTGGACACGCGCAGGCGTGTTGCTGGAAACGGCGTGTACAGAATCGCCGGGGTAAGCCCGGTGAAGTGCTTCTACACGTATCGGACGACGAACCCTGAGACGGGCGAATTCTATATCGGAAAGCGCGAGTTCTGCGGTGATCCGGCGCTTGACCCATATCGGGGAAGCGGGGCTTGGATCAAGGCGATGAAGGCGCAGGGGGCATCCCTCTGCAAGACAATTCTCGAAGTCTTCGAGACTGACGCGCAAGCTCGGGCGAGTGAGTCCGCACACATGAAAGCGCACGGCGATAACCCGAAGTGCCGCAACGGTGGGAGCCCTCACGCCCTGCGTGCCGCTTCGCTCGCCCGTATAGCGCAATCTGCTGTACGGCCCGCGAGCATCTATGCCTCTCGCGGAGGGCAGTAAGTGCAACACATGTTCGATACAGAACACGCGCGCCAGTACGGGCTCGAAGAGGCTGTGTTCCTTTGGAATCTGCTGCATTGGGTTGTCCACAACCGTGCGAACGGTGAGAACTTTCGGGAGGGGCGTACCTGGTCATACAACACGGTAGAAGCGTTCAGCGAACAGTTCACCTACATGTCGAAGGACTGTATTCGCCGCACGATCAAGAGCTTGCTCAAGCAAGGCGTCATCGTTTCAGGAAACTTCAACGAGCGCGCGACGAACAGAACACTTTGGTACGCATTTGCTGACGAAGACACATTTTTGCCGACACTTTCCCATTTGGCGGAATCGCCGAATCGAGACGGTAAAACCGCTCAATCTCATGTGGCGAAATCGCCGAATGGAAGTGGCAAAAACGCCAACTCTCTAATAAGGGCAGATGTAAACGCACATGTAAACGCAGATAGTAGGCGCGGCGCGCGCCTTCCAGACGACTGGGTTTTGCTCAAGTCATGGGCGAAAGTCGCGTTTGAGATATGGCCGAACTGGACGCCGGATCACTGCCGGTTCGAAGCCGATAAATTCCGGGATCACTGGCACGCAAAGGCCGGGCGCGACGCCTGCAAACGCGACTGGCTTGCGACCTGGCGCAACTGGGTGCGGAGCGCTGGCGCTATGCGTGTTGAGAAGGGCGGCATGGGCGCGCAGTGGTGGCACTCGGAAGAGGCGGCACTCGCGAAGGCCCGCGAGGTCGGCGTCGGCCCCGCGCTCGCGGGCGATACGAAAGACACATGGCACGCCCGCATCCGGGCCGCTATCGACAACGGCGGCAAGCCGCCCGCGCCGCGCCAGCACACCCCCACGCCCACGGCAGGCCCGGCGAAGATCGAGCCCCGTGCTGCCGTGTCGGAAGCCAACCGCGCCGCGCTGCTCGATGCCGCAAAGAAGGCAGGCGCTACCCGTCACCTTGGAGACCAACCATGATGCTGCCGCCGATTGACGTTGACCCCGATGCCGATAAGGTCGTGAAGCTCAATGCGACGTTCAAGGCCCCTGTTCCCGAAGAACGCTTTCTCGTCGTGCCGGTGGCTGAGTGCCTGCACTTCAATGGGCCGTTTCTCGTGGACGACACGCTTGCGGAAGTCACTTGCGGGCAGTGCAAGCAGAAGCTCAACCCAATGTGGGTGCTCAAGCAACTCGTGCAGAAGGAAAGCCGCTGGTTCGCGCACTTCGCGCGCTACCAGGGGGAAATGAAGCGCCTCGCCGAACGTAGCCGCACGAAGTGCCAGCACTGCGGCGAAATGACCCGTATCAGTCACAACTAGGAGAACGACCGTGACCCGTCGTATCGTATGTTGGCTTACGCAAGACCCGGCTTCCCTCGCTGCAACCAAGCTCGCGATTCGTGAGAACAGGTGCGAAGCTGACCCGCTGCCGCTCGTGGTGGTGGTCGACAAGAGGATCGATACGGCCTATCTCGAAGCCGCCCTCGGCTGGCTCGATATGCCCGCGGTCGCCGCAAGCCCCTGCAAGGCCGAACTGTACCGCCTGCATGGCGACGTGCATGTGATCGGTGTGCCGGTCGAAGAGCAAGGCCGCTATGACGCGTTCATGGCCGCGCATGACGGCGTGCCGGTGCTGTCTGTGCTCGCCGACCGTGGACTCACGCGAACCGACTGCGAAGTGTTCGTGTCGCGCGCGGGCTTCGTCGTGACGCCATCGCAAGCCGTCGCACAACCGATGCAGGAGGCTGCGTAATGGGATTCATTGGGAACATGGTAATCGGGGCTGTGGGCGGCTTCTGCGCAGCGGCAATCCTGTTCGAAGTGATCGTGCCGGGCATCGCAGCGGCGTTTGCATCGCGGCGGCGTAGCCTCCAATGACCCTCTGCGAACACTGCCTGACGTACGCAGGCGTCTACAACTCAACCCGGCGCTGCTGTCAGGTCCGGCTTATCGCGCTCATGCCGCTGCATCGTCAGGCGCAGGCGTTCGCAGCGGTGCGCGAGAAGCGCGGCGATGCTGCCCGTGACCGACTGCATGAACTGGTGAAAGAAGAGCACGCCCGCTGGAAAGAATACCGAGCCTCCCTTTTTTTGCCCTGAGATATAGGAAAAGTAATTAAATAGCGGGGTTTGTTTTCCTAAAATAAAGGGAAACTGATATTCTTACGTCGGTGAAGAAAACCTCTGTTAAGGGCCACTCGATGCGCAGTTACGCCCAAAAGTCCCGCAAGCGCGCCCATCGGCGCATGACCGAAATCGAGTACGCCATTCACGTTGCGAAACGCGAGGGCAGCGCGGTGACGAATATGCCGGTGAAGGGAAAGGGCAAGTTCGGCAACGAGAAGGTCTATCACGACGGCATGAAGTTCGACTCGAAGCGTGAGCTTCGTCACTGGCTGAAGCTCGTGCAGCGTCAACAACTGGGGCTGATTCGTGACCTGCAACGGCAGGTTCCGTTCGAGCTGGCTCCCAAGGTAGACCTCGGCGAGAAGCGTAAGAAGCCTGCCATGCGATACGTGGCTGACTTCGTCTATGTGGACGTCGAGACAGGCGAAACCATCGTTGAAGACGCGAAAGGTTTCCAGACTCCGCAGTACCGCGACCGCAAGCACTTGATGGCAAGCGTTCACGGCATCGTAATTCGCGAGGTATGAACGTGATCCCGGACGAAATGAAGCTCTGCCCGAAGTGCGGGATCGAGCGCAAACGCAAGTTCTTTTCGAAACACCGCACGCGTAAGGACGGCCTGCAACCGGAATGCAAGTTCTGCCAGTGCAACCGTTACCAGGCGCGCAAGGCCAAAGCGGCGGCGCGCCTGGCGCAACCTGATGGCAACGGGGCGTGAGTATGAACACGAAACAATGCACCGCGTGCAAGCTCGACCTGCGGCTCGAATGCTTCTCAAAGAAGAAAACCTATAAGGACGGCTTGAGCTCGCGCTGCAAAGAATGTGAGCGGGTCTATCAAGCCGCGTATCGCGCGAAGAACAAGGAAGCAATCAAGGCGCAACAGTTGGAATACCGTGCGCGCCCGGAATTCACCGAAAAGAAGACGGCGTATGACGCTCAGCGCTATGCCGAAAAGGGCGACGAAATCCGCGCATGCGTGGCCACTTACAAGGCTAGGAACCCGGAAAAGGTTCGCGAATTGAACCGCGTACACAGCGCGCGGAACCGTGACAAGGAAATCGCCAGGTGGGTCGAGTGGAATCGCCGAAACCCTGAACGCATGCGCGCCGCGATCAAGCGCTGGCACGAAGCCAACCCGGAAGCAGCCCGCGCCCATGCAGCCGCGCGCCGTGCTCGCAAGCGCCAGGCAGGCGGTCGATACACGGCGGAAGACGTGCGTCGCCTGTTTCTTCTGCAACGCGGAAAGTGCGCCGCCTGTCGCGTTTGTATCCGGCGCAGATACAACGTCGATCACGTCATCGCATTGAAGAACGGTGGAAGCAATCACCGGACGAACCTGCAACTGCTGTGCTTCCCCTGCAACATGAAAAAGGCGACGAAAGACCCACTGAAGTTCATGCAGGAAAAGGGGTTTTTGCTCTGATGGAAATTCTGCTTACGAAACTGCCGGGCGGCGCGCTCTGCGCAATGGACGAAGGTCAGGCGGACATGCTGAAGCACTGGCCGACGGATACGGTGGTGCGCTGCAAGCTGTCCCGCGTGCGCTCGCCACGCTTTCACCGCAAATTCTTCGCGCTCGTGACCGTGGGCTTTCAGGCGTTCGAACCCGTCGCCGAATACAAGGGTCATGCCATTGAAAAGAACTTCGACGCGTTCCGCGATGACGTCACGATCATGGCTGGGTACTTCATCGCGACCATGCGTCTCGACGGCACGGCACGCCTGCGCCCGAAGTCGATCAGCTTCGCCAGCATGGACCAAGACGAATTTGAATCGCTTTACAACGCAGTGGCGAACGTGCTGCTGCAAAAGGTTCTCACGCGCTACACGCGGGCGGACCTCGACGCTGTAGTCAATCGTATCGTGGGGTTCTGAGTGACCAAAACATCAAGAAAAGCCCGTTCTCTGTCGAAGACCTTCGGCACGACCCGCCAGCGCAAGGAGCCGCCCCTCACGGGTAAGGAGACGCGCGCGGCCATGACCGACACACAGCGCGACCTGTTCGTTAAACAGGCGCTCACGCGCTTCAAGCGTAATCGCAACCTGCCCGGCGAACTGGAAGACCTGCGCTACAAGCTGATTCAGGCCCGCGTCATGCAGGGGATGCTCGCAGTCGAAGCGGCGGAAAAATTCGGCTACTCGAATAGCTCGCAACTCAGTCAGATCGAGTCCGGCGAGCGCAAGACGCCGAACGACTGGCGCTTTCTCAAGCAGGCCGCCGAAGTCTATGGCGTTTCGGTGGACTGGCTGCTCGGTCTGTCGCCGAACATGGAGCCGGATTCGAAGGTCGTCCACGAATACGCGCTGCTGCGCACGACTGAGGGCATCGTCGGCGGGCTCGTCGCGCAGATCACGACGGCATTGATCCGCACCGCACATGAAACGCAACCGGTGGCCGATGAACTGGAGCGCGTGCTCACGTCGGTAGACAACGCGGCGGCGCGCTTCGAGAAGTTCTCCGCGCACGCAGCGTTCGAAGACGTGCCGGGCGGCGCGCCTGTTCTCGCTGCGCTGCAACGCCTCGCGACCGACGTCGCACCGCTGCGCCTGAAGCTGAAGAAGTTCCGGGGCATCGAATCGTACATGGATGAAGTCAAGCGCGGCACGCTCCCGCCGATTGACTACCTGACCGACCGCTATTCGCAACGCGAACTGGGGCTCGACCTGTGATCGCTATATCCCGGCGTGTACTCGCGCGCATGAATCACTGGCTCGATGATCCGTTCATTCTCGTGGCGTCGGCGTCGATCATGGGCGGCATGTCTGCCGTGCTGGCTATCTCGCTCTGTGTGTTCGCAATCAGGGCAGGGCTATGACCGCGTTATTCCTGTTCTTGGGAATCGGGCTCGGCATGCTGCTCGTGACCGTGCCAGCCTACATTCCCCACCGCGCATGGTGGACCCTCGCCACCATCGCAATGACGTTCACCGTCGGCGGATTGCTCGCAAGCCACGCCCCGCTGTAACCCATCCCACTAGGAAAACCGAAGCTCGAACCCCTGCCGGTGTCATTCACCATCGGTAGGGAGAGGGAACACACGCCATGACCGACAAGCAACCGCCGAAGAAGCCCGCCCGGAAGACCGCGCCCAAGCCCGCACGCAAACCTGTGCCGAAGCATGCCGCGAAGAAAGCCGCACCCAAGCAACCCGCCGTGAAGAAAACGGCGGCGCGCAAGGTCGCGGCAAAGACGCCTGTACCAGCAAAGAAGGCCGCGCCCAAGGGGAAAGGCAAGACGACCGCACAGGACAAGGCAAAGGCCACTGCATCCGCAGGCCAGTCTGTTACGGACCTCGTAGGGGAAGCCAAGCGCGCAGTAGGACGCCCGACCAAGTACTCGGACGACTTCATCCCGCAGATGATCGCCTACTTCAACATCGAAACCGAACGCACTGAACAGACCGCCCGTAAGGACAAGGACGGCAATACCATCGTGGACAAGGACGGCCAGCCGATCCTCGAAACCATCGTCGTGAAGAACAAGTTCCCGACGCTCGAACGTTTCGCCTCGAAGATCGGGGTAACGCGCCTCACCCTGAGCAACTGGGCAGAGGAAAAGAATGAAGACGGCACCCCGGTACACCCCGAATTTTTATACACGTATACGCGCGCGAAAGACCTTCAGACTGCTCTCCTAACGGAGGGTGGACTGGAAGGCACTTACGAGCCGCGTGTCGTCAACTTTGCGCTGAAGAATATCGCCGGGTGGAAGGATCAGATCGAACAGACCGTTGTGGCGGATATCACAACCACCGATAACGCCAAGCTCGATGACATTTACGAGCAAGGTATTCGTGCGGCGGCGGCGGCGAAACAGGCGGCACTCACGCGCAAGCTCACCGGCATTGTTCCGGGCACGGCAGGGCAGGTGAAGCCGGACGACGCTGAGTAATGGCGAACAAGGTCCGCACGCTGGTTGATGACGGGCGCTACCTTGGATTCGTCCAACGGTATGCGTTCGACATTACGCGCTTCGCTATTGAAGTGTGCGGACTGGAGTCGCCCACGCATCAGCAGATCGAGCTATTCGATAGTGTCTCGCCGCCCGGCTCGCGCACGTCGGCATCGTCCGGCCACGGTACGGGTAAGACGTCAGGCTTCGCGATCATCGCGTTTTGGCATCTACTCTGTTTCAAGCTCTCGAACACGTTCATTACTGCGCCGAAGCTCAAGACGGTGCATGACGGCATATGGAAGGAATTCGCCGACCTCTCGCAGAAGGTCGCCGACGGGCCGCAGGGCTGGATTCGCCAGTACTTCGAGATTGAATCCGAGAAGGTATTCGTCAAGGGATTCAAGCTGAACTGGTTCTGCGTGGCGAAGTCGGCCCCGCGCGGCTCCCCGGAAAACCTCGCAGGCACCCACCGCGACTGGCTGCTATGGCTCGCCGACGAGGCAAGCGGCATCCCTGACCCGAACTTCGCCGTTATCACGGGCTCGCTGACCGACTCGCGCAACCGCATGGCGCTCGCGTCACAGCCGACCCGCAACACGGGCTTTTTCTTCGATACGCACCATGCGTTGTCGGCGGAAGAGGGCGGCGCGTGGAACGCCCTGGTATTCAACAGCGAGTTCTCCCCGATTGTCTCGGCGGCGTTCATCGCGGAAAAGCGCGCGCAGTACACCGCTGAAGAGTACGCGATCAAGGTGCAGGGCCGGTTCCCTGAGAACAGTTCGAAGTACCTGCTTGGCCCCGAAGCGATCCGCAGGTGCATCGGCAAGACCGTTATCGCACCGGAAGACGCATGGGGCTGGATGCTGCCGCTCGATATCGGCGGCGGTGGCTGGCGCGATGAAACGGTCATGGTCGGTATGCAGGTCACCGGCATGGGCGAGTACGGCGAAGACCCGCGCCGCGTGCAACTGAAGAAAGTCATTCTCGCGTCGGGCGGCATCGACCCCGCGCAGGTACACGGGCACGTCCTGCACCAGTGGGGCGAGCACGACAACAGCACGCCGATCATCGACGCGCTGGGCTTGGGCCTCGTCGTGTGCAAGCAACTCGATCTCGACGGCTTTTCTAACTACATCAAGGTCAAGTGGGGTGCGCCCAACTTCGCCCGTGAATACAAGGAGCGTTATCTAAACCAGCGTGCGCAGGCCATGTGCGGCATCGCCCGTGCGGTCGAGACGGGCCGCTTCGGCATTGACGCCGACATTGAGCCCGGTTTTCTCAAGCGTCTGGTTCTACAAGGTTCGCGAATCCCCTACCACTACGACGAGAAAGGCCGTCGCGTGATTATGAAAAAAGAGGACATGAAAACAGAGGGCATCCCGTCGCCGGACATATGGGATTCGTGCTCGTTCCCGTTCCTCGAAAGCGCGCACTACTCGGTATCGGGCGATGCATCCGCGCCCGTCGTCGGCGGCTCCGATATGGACGAGACGCGCCGGAAGATGCTCGAAGAATTGGGCGAAAACGCTTAGGAAAACGCATGTCACTCCCTGAAGAAACACACGAAATAATCAGCCGTGCTGACGCAAAAGCGCGCGACCTGAAGTTCTATTTCACGGGCCGGGCGTGCAAGCGCGGCCATGTAGCAAAGCGTCACCTGAATGGGACATGCGTCGAGTGCGCACCGGCCTACAAGGAGAAGCACGCCGCCAAGGCGCAGGAGCGCGACCCGGCTGGATATCGGGCCGTCGTGAGTGAAGCAGTACGGCGGCATTACAAGCGCAACCGGGCCGCGATTCTCGAAAAGAAGCGCGAGTACTACATGCGCAATCAGGAAAAGCTCAAAGCGAAAAGCAGGGCTCGCCGTGAGGCAAAGAAGGCCGAAGCGAAGGCCACCGCAAGTCAACCGTAACAGGAACCCATGAAAGCCATCCACGCCATCCTCGCTGCCGTCAAGGCCGCGCTCGCGATCACCGGCCAGAAGAAGGCCGAAGTCGCAGTCGAAACCGTCGATACGGTCGCCACCACGCTTGAACAGGTGCTCGCCGCCGTGAAGGTGCATGCCGCTGACGGCAATACGGTCGCGTTCATCTCTTCACCGGACACGTCGTATGACATTTTCAAGAAGTACTCCGATGTCCTGCGCGACGTGTTCGCGAAGGATACGGCTGCGAATGGCGTCGCCATGCCGCGCGTGGTGCTCCTGCCGCCCGGCGTGGGCCTCGAAGTCGTGCGTAATGCCGTAACTGCTGCCGCCGCCCAGCAGGCCGTGCAGGACGCTGCCAAGGGGCTCGCAGCATGAACACGAAGGCTATCCCGATCACGCGCAACGCTACGCCCTCTGACGCGCTCGGCGGACTGTTCAAGCGCGCGGGCCTTGTGAAAGGCATTGAAACGTCCATCGTGCTCGGCGCGGATGCCGATCACCTGCTCGTCATCCAGGCGATTGCCGAAGACGGCCTGAGCGTGGAAACCACTCCCGAACGCCGGATGCTGCTCGAAGGCATCCGCCGCGCCGTTGAACAGACCCTCGCACTTCAGGAGCCGAAGCAATGAGATATCTCGAACTCGAAGCACTGGACGGCTCGACGTGGGCCATTCCGATTTTAGCTGTCGCCATGTCCTATCAGGCGCACTACGGCGAAGAGGCGGACGACGATGCTCTCGTTGACTGGGCGCGTAACGACATGAACTGGGCGGACGTCAAAGACCATGCTGTTATGACCGGCAAGCCTGACTCGCTCGACATGGAAGACTCGTGGGCTAACGGCAAGCTGCGTATTGTTGAGGGCAAGGTTCAGCCGGTCATCGCGCCCGAAGTACTGTTCCCCTCGGAGCCTGCCCTCATCTCCATGATCCGGGCCGCAAGCGAGCCGGGCGACTTCCCGCCGTCGCCTGTCGGGCATTACGCCTGCAAGCGCTGCGGGAAGACGTGCACCGGGGGGCGAAGCTATCGAGTGCAGCCGTGGTCCGTGCCCGATGGAATTCGTATCGGGCGAGCCGCCCGCGCCTGAGCCCGCGCCGATCAGCTTCGCAACGGAACTGACCGATAGCCTCGCGAAGTACGCGGCCATGATGGACCTGCCGGACGTGGTAATGACGCTGAACTATAGCGATGGCGGCGCGCCCGGCGTTGTGCTGCGCCTGAGCATCGATCAAAGCGGGGTGACGCTCAACGTGAGCGAGGGATTCCCCGACGCCGATGCGCTCGCGCTGTTCGTGATTCGCTCATTGCAGACCGATCGTCATATTCGCGACGCGGCCAACGCCATGACCGGCCCGGAAATGATCGCGATCTATGACGCGATGAAGAGCGAAGACGTGCTCGCGAATGTCGAGCCCGGCGACCACGGCAATGCGATTCTCGAAGCCTACGGGCGGCGCGTGATCGCGGCGGCGCTCGCGAAGGTCGGGGGTCCGGCATGATCCGCCGCGCCCTGAAGGCATGGGGCGACCGACGCGAGAAGAAGCGCGCCGACGCCTGCGCGCTCGAATCGTACCGCCTGCAAATGGCTGATGCCAATCGCTGGCTGGCTGAATTTGCTGACGTGTGCCTGCTGCTCGAAAACATGCAGACGTTCGCGGGCGACCGCAATGGCACGGCATATGACTCGTCTCGCCTGCGCGATGCCATGCGCCGGATACGCGATACGGAGTTTCAGCACGCACTCAAGCGCCGGGTTCTCGTGAACACCGTGCCGACGCTTCAGGAAGCGATCCGCTACGGCGGCTTTCTGGTCGCATCCGGGAACGGCGAACGCGCACTCGTGCGCTTCTTCTTCGGTGTGCTGGCCGATCAGGTCGAGCACATGATCGCGAACGATAGCGTGAGCAAGCGTTACCGCACGAATGAACTCGAAGCCTGCATAACGCGTGCGCGTGCGCCGCTGAGAAATGGTTTATGGACCGGCGAAAGCACGTTTCTGGCGTTCTCGATCCTGAGCGAGGAAGTCGAGCATGCAATCCGTGTCAGTCGGCAGGCGGGGGAATCGTGAACCTGTCGCCCCTGTTCGTGACTGAGGCTGAAGCCGTCGCAGCAGGGGCAACCCATACCGGCTACCTGTTCGGCGTGCCGGTGTGGGTCGGCGACGTTGGCATAGAGCCTGCCGTCGCCGCGAAGTTCATCCCTACTGAAGCGTGGATCACGGCCTGCATGGTCGCGTGTCAATTCCTTATCGACGTCAACCTGCTCGATGGCGTGCCGTATTACATCGGCGACGCATTGACATGAGCCGACTGACCAAAGCCGAACGCGAACAGGTCCGCCAGAAGTACGGCGGGCGCTGCGCCTACTGCGGCGAGCCGTTACAGGCGCGGTGGCATGCCGACCATTTCGAGCCTGTCTTGCGCCGCACGGAAATCGCTCGCAAGGATGGCCGCGCTTACTGGAAGAGCGGCCCGCCAACCCGTCCTGAGCGTGACGTGGCGGCGAATCACATGCCATCGTGCCCGCCTTGCAACATCGATAAGCACGCCATGTCGCTTCAATCGTGGCGCGAGAAGCTGGCCCGAACGCTCGAAGTGCTGAACCGCAACTACCCGACCTTCCGGCACGCCGTCCGCTTTGGACTGGTGCAGGAAACCAACCATCCGATCACCTTCTATTTCGAACGAGTCGAAAAGGAACTGACCAATGAGCACAGCACAGAACAATGCCGGTCTGCCTGAGCGCGACCTCACCATGCCCGAGAAATTGCAGGGCGTGTTCCGCAAATACGAAGTGCGCCGCGTGGACGGGCGCGATCAGCCAGGCGAAGACCGCCACGGCGACGAACACTTCGTTCTGAACCTGACCCGTGATCCGCACGCTGTGCCCGCTATCGCGGCTTACGCGCGTTCGTGTGAGCCTGAGTATCCCTTGCTCGCTTCGGACCTCGTGCGCGGGCTTCTGGACCGTGACGGCGGCGCGTTCGATACGCTCGTCAAGATGGTCATGTTCGGGCCGCTGCTGTCCGAGTCCATCCCCAGCAAGGCAGGACGCGCGACGCTGCTCGATGCCGGGCTCGCGATGCAGGTCATGGATGCCATCGGTTATTGGCGCTACGGGGCCACGCCAGCGGGCGTACAGGCGTTCGTTGACTACTACGGCGGGGATAGCCTTGCGCAAGCCAAGGTCAACCGCTACAAGGGCGTTAAGAAGGATGCCGCGCAATGAATATCCTTAAAACCCTCTGGCGGGTGTTCTGCTGCAATCACCTTTGGCTCGCCGCGTTTTCTGCGATCCTGTTCTATGGCGTGCTATCGGGCATTGATGAAATCCGCCCGGCGAAGGTATGGACATGGAGGGACGCAATCGGCGGCGGGGCGTTTTTTCTCGTGATCCTGCACTGTGCGCACAGCGCTGGCCGCGAATGGTGCAAGCCGCGCATCCGGCGATTGGAAGAGGCACTTACGCACTCGCGCGCACAGTACCGCCACATGCTCGACATGAACAAGACCATGATTGACGACGTGCTGGCGGCGCAGGCGGCGGGTGTGAAGGTGAAGACGTTCCTTCATGGGTGCGGTATGAAGAAGCCGGACGACCCGCAGGACGACGACCATACGGCGGGCGCATGAGGTCGGGGCTGGTGCTGCTCGTGGTGGGCGCGGAACGCGTGACCCGCGCCCTCGCCATCGCGCTTGCCAGTAGGGCGCAGGGCGTCGTCATCGTGCAGCGCGATGAGCGCATTGTGACTGCCGATGACGCGCCGCCCAAGCTCGACCTCGAAGCCCTCACGCGGGCGCTTCCGCACTATCCCGAATACACCGTCGAGCGCGCGGCGGACTACGCAGAGCACGAAGTCGCGCAACTGCGGCGGGATAACCAGTGGCGGGAGAAGCGCAACCGCGCGATGTTCAACGTCCGCGCGAATGCCGACCGGCGCAGAAGGAAGGCGGCGCGCGGTATCGGCAGGCGGTAGACCGGCTCAGATTTGAGCCGATCTGGCATGATCGACAACTATGCCATTTTCGGGGGGTGGAAGCTGCCGAAATCCCCGGCTGGCGTGGCTTTGAGTATGGTCGACGACTTTGATGATTTTGGACGGCAGAAGGTGAAAAGGCCCGTACGCAATGACGGGCCTTTTCGTTTTGAGAGTGGCCGGTGCTGAAGTTCCGGCGTTCCTTATGCTAGACGGCCAACCATCAGGGGGCGGTCGCCGCGATCAGGCCAGATCGTATCTCCGGTTTCCCGGCGCAATGTAAAGCCCTGAGCGTCACTCCTTTCGCGCGCATCAGCCTGCGCATTCAACTCTCACGACTGGCGACCCTACCCGGCCAGGTCAATTTACCGCCGCGTGTCCGCAACGGAAGGTCGCCATGCGTGAGAGTGCTCCCATTGCGGCGATGCGAACGAGCGGCTTAAGGAAAGCGACTCGCTAACTGGACCGTATGGGAGCGGCTTTCAGACGCGCATCGCGCGGGACGTTCCCCGACTCGACGGGCGATGGTTGAGTCGCTTGGCTGCGGGCCGAAGTCTCTCGCCACTCACGCGGGCCGATGCGCATTGTCTGAAAGCGATGCCAGTTTAGCAGGCTGACACGCGAAGCGCATTAGGAGAACTCGGCGGCGCGTTAAGTTCTCCTAATGCAATGAGAGAAAGCCCGCAAACTTTCGTGCGTTTCTGCAACCAGATTTTGCTCAACGCTCGCGCTCCGGATCGCAAGGATTTTTCTCCGCGCCGCCGATCCTGAGTCAAACCGTTGCGCCAACGCCACTAGGAAAAGCCTCACGCGTCGCGCGCGAGACGGCGGCGAGAATTGCCGATGACAAAAGGAGTGGGGCCGCTATGGCAATCATCTATGACGCGACGGTCGGGTTCGTTGATACCGACCTGTGCGAACACCGTTTCACGTACAACGGGCCGAACGGCGCGATGGATAGCGAAACCTGCGTGGCGAATGACGGGGTGACGTTGTTCAAGCGGACGTTCACCTACTACCAGAACAACATCATCATTGAAAGTAAGTGGGTGAAGCAATGAGCCTAGCTGAATGGTTGAAGGATGCGCAACTCGCGGGTATCCAGGGGCGTCCTGCGGATGCTTTTGCCAAAGTCATCTCTGATGCTGCCGCCGCATCCGTCGAAGCTGCACAGGATGCGCTCGATCAAACGAACGGCGCAGTCGTCACGACAACGGAGAACGCGAACACCGCTCAGGCCGCAGTAGCGCCCGCAGAGGCTGCGCGTGACGCCGCTCAGACGTTCGCCAACGCGGCAGGTCAACAGGCAGTTCTCGCAGCCGCTCAAGCCGGTCTCGCAAGCGCCGCATCCGGTGTGGCGACGGCTTATGCCCGACTGTATCCGACCTTGGCGGCGGGGTTGGCCGCAAGCGTGGACGGCCAAAACTTCAGTGCGCCGTCGGTGGATGGGAAATCGGTCATCGCCTATCAGCGGCAAGCGGGCGCTGGGGTTCAGATCGCATCCATGACGCAGCAGGCCTATCTCGACGCGATGATCCAGAGCTTTGCTTCGGGCGACAATTTCATCAACGGCAACCCGGTTCTCGGTTCGTTGGTGGACTCGCTGGGCCGTGCGCTTTGGTATATCACGCAGGACGGCACCTTCCTTGCGAAGCTCGGCCTGTCTGGCAGTAATGGGGTTAATGTCACTCCGAACGCGGACGGCACGTACACGCTATCCCTTGGCAAGCTGACTACGCCGCTGACGCTGAATTCGTCTTCGATAGATGGAAATGGTAGCGCTCAGGATTTGCTGTGGGCAATCGTTGATTCAGCGGAAAAGCTGCTTTGCAGCATCACCAATGACGGAACGTTCCTCGCTAAACTTGGCCTGAGCGGCGGGAGCGGTGTGAACGTCAACCGGAATGCCGACGGGACGTACTCGTTTTCGCTGGGCACGGTGAGCACGCCGCTGGCCGTTACCGCACCGCTGTCGCTGTCGGCACCGCTGTCGCTGAACGCGTCTAGCGTGGACGGAAACGGCTCTTACCAGGACTACCTGTATGCGGTAGTCGATTCGCTCGACAAGATGCTTTGTGCCATCGGCAATGATGGGACGCTCTTTGCGAAACTTCCGCTCGTACAAGGTAATGGGATTCAGATTGCCAGGAACCCCGACGGCACCTATTCAATCGGGCTCGCGCCCGGTAGCGGCCCCGCCACGCAGTCTATCGGTAGCGTGACGCTCGATTCGACAGCCGTCTCAACCGACTACCTGTTCGAGATTTCCGACGCGAACGACCGGCTGCTTTTCGCGGTGGGTTACGACGGTACTCTGTACGGCAAGCTCGCGACGCCGCAGGAGTTGGTCGATGCGCGCGGTACAAAGAACAGCGTTGACCAGCGACTCAGCCAGTCGCTCAAGCCTTATGGCCTGCCCGTTCACTACCACTGGGGTGAATGGTTCCTGCGTGAAACCCGTATGCGCCTGCGTAAGCGCTCCTACGGTGACACGGGTGTGCAGCACATCATCGCGGCCATCGGCGACTCCTACTCGCAGAATCCAGCACGCTGGACCGGCGTCATGCAGCAGATTCTGGCACCGGTCTACGGCGACGCAGGGCCAGGCTGGTGCGGCTTCGGCAACCTCGGCGGCAACCTGCCCAACGGAAACGCGAACAGCGGAAACGCGAGCTACACGAAGACGGGATCATGGGATATCTCGGTCTACTTCGGGCAGTACTCGCCGGACCTTGGGCAAGTGACGTCCAGTGCGGCAGGCGACCTGATTGACGTAACGAGTGTGGCGAACGTGTCGCTGGTGCGCCTGTTCTACCTTGGCACAGGCGGCGTTATAAGCTACCGGTGGAAAGACCTGACGCTTGGCACCTGGAGCGGCCTGACGACATTGAATCTGGCGAGCGATGGCCTGCTGAACACAGCCGATCTGGTAGGGCAGCCGACCAACCCATTCCGGCTTGAATTCGCAGTCGTATCGGGTACGGTCACGCTATTCGGTGTGGATATCCAGAAGACGACCGACGGCATCCGCTTTCACAAGCTGGGCGCGTCGGGCAGTAGCACGATCAACTGGAACAACGCGAACACCACCCAGTGGCTTGCCGGGCTAGTGAAGCTCGCGCCCAACCTCATCACGATCATGTTCGGCACCAACGACCAGGCAGCGATGGCCCCATCCGGGTTTCTGGCGAACCTGACTACGCTCGTCACGAACATCCAGAGCGTCCTGCCGTACACCGACATCATGATGATTTGCCCGCCTGAGAACCTGCTCGGCAGGGCGACGCCGATGCCGCAATATGCCGACGCCATGTATCAGGTCGCGCAGGCGAAAAACTGCGCGTTTCTTGACCTTCAGTACGTGTTCGGCCCCGCCAACAATCCACAAAGCTATGGGTCTACCAGCGGTCGCCCGTGGTTCAACTCCGATAACACCCACCCCGATCCTCCTACTGGTGGACGCGCAATGGTAGACGCGATCTATCGCACTCTCATCAATCTCTAAGGAAGCAACATGCTTAAAATCAAACTTGACCGCGCGGCTTCGGATGCATCGCTTCCGGTTCTTATGAACGATCAACTTCTGTTCGGGGATAACGGGGGCGTGCAATTCATTGCTGACTTCGCGAATTCATATTCGTATCCGACGGCTGCGGCTCCGGTGAACGGAACCCATGTGCTCGACGTATCCAAGCGGGCGGCGGATGCGGCGTGGATTGTCCCGGCTGGGCAAACGCTGGGGTGGGGTGGGAACGGCGTGGACTTCACGCCTGTAACGGATAAGAACATGTGGCTGGGGCTTCCCGCTACTGTCTTCGCGAGTCTGTGGGCCGCAGCGAATCAGTATTTCATTGAGTGCTGCTACATCAAGGTTCCGGCTCAAGCCGACTTTGCCAGCTTCGCAGGGATTTCACCGCTATTTAGCGCATGCCCTGCATCTACCTATACCACTTCCCCCGAAGTCGCACTGATGGGTATGTCCGGCAGCGGTAGCCCTAACTTCACGATGCGCCGACAGACTGCACTCAACGCTACGGAGCAGGCCAATATCAATACGATAGCGAGCGACTACGGCATGCTCGCACAGATTTCCTGCTATCGCACGGCGGCAGGCTTCCAGGCATCCATTCGAACGGCCAGCGGTCGCCGCTATTCGGGGCTGATTTCAGGGGGTGCAAACAACACTGTTAACTTCAGTGCAGCACAGGCAGGTTTTGGTCCGACTTCCGCTTTCGGCCTGTCGGGTACTACGGCTGACAAGAAGTGGAAGGCATATCGCTGCTGGATTGAAAACCTCGCAATCAGCGGTCGCGATCCAGTAACTGTGCTGGATGCTGACTGGAATCGCACTATCGCGCGTGGCGTATTCAGCTAATAAGGCACTTCATCAATGGCCCTGATACTGAGCACTGACGTCGGGCGTGCGCTCACCCCCGACGAAATCGACTCCAACAATCAATTCCTGCTACAGCAGGCGAACACGCAAAAGAACCAGGCGGATAGCTCCGCGACGGCGGCGGGAACGTCGGCGGCGCAAGCCCTGTCGGCGGCAGGAACCTCGGCGGCGACGGCGGCGGCGCAGGCGGTATCCAATGCCATAGGAGCAATCGGTACGTCGCAAGCAGCGGCGGCGCAAAGCGCCTCTGCCGCAGCCGCAAGCGCCACAGCGATTGGAACGCAAGCTGGGGTAGCTACGGCTCAGGCGGCTGCGGCTGCGGCTGCGGCGACAGCGGCGTCGCAATCTGCCGCAGTCACGACACAGCAGGCGGGAGTTGCTGTAGCCGCCCAATTGATCTATGCCACGACCGCAGCAGGACTTGCGGCCATTGCGCAGGGGAAGTATTTTTTCACCCCTTCGGCCACGACGAACGGCACGCTCGATCTCTATCTGAACAATGGCGGCGTCGCGCAGTTCATCGTGACTCTGCCGAATCTCGCGGCCCTTCCGCTTACGACGCTCGCGGGATATGCGTTTACGTTTCTGGATGGCGCGGGCAATGCTGCTGGCGGCATCATGAACGACGGTACGTGGAACGTCGCCAAGGCCGTCCTTCAGGCGTTGGCGGTCAAGAACCTGTCTATTGCAGATGGATTCCCCGGATATGCTCATGTGCTGGCTGACGGAACCGGGGCATTCAGTGTAGGGGTCCGCGATGACGGCATATTCGAAACGGCCAAGGCAGTCGTCACTACCCTGAATGGCCGCCCCGTTGATCGCCTTATCACCGGGGCGGATTTCCCTCATTTTGGATCGTCATATGCGGTGTTCCAGAATGGCGGCCAGAGCAATGGTGCGTCCGGTCAGGGGACGCCGGGAATCACCACCGCACAACCGTTCGATTGTGTTGGTTTCCCGCCGAACGCCACAACCGGCCTCGCATCCTTTTTGCCGATGACGTCGGCGAATTGCGCGCAAGCATTGACTGGTGGCGGCACTGGTGAAATCCCGATGTTCGGGGCCTTGAACTACCTGAAGCAGATCATCCAGTCGCGCCACGGGATTAGCTACACGCAGCAAAAGTTCATCCCCGTCTGCCTGAACAACGCACAAGGCGGACAGTCAATCGCCCAGCTTGGCCCTGGCACCCCGAACTTCATTGCGTGGCAGACCCAGCTTCAGGCGGCATATACCATCGCGCAGGCGCAGGGGGCCACGATCAAAGATGCTGGCGAGTCGTGGCCGCAAGGGGAAGCCGACTACCAGAATTCGCAGGACTATTACCGGGAACAATTGATCGGCTACGGTGTTGCGAAAGACGCTATTGCTCGTTCGATCACCGGTCAGGACGAAACCCGCATGATGTTCCTGTATCAGATGAACTCGTGGGGTCCGGACTATGTTAAGTCTGTCGCGCTTGCCCAGCTTCAGGCAACGGACGTACGCCCGGATATGTTTGTCATGGCTGCGCCGTCATATTGGTGGAATTTCGGGTCTGACATTCAACACGGCGACTCGATTTCGCGGAACGTGTGGGGTGCATATGTGGGTCTCGCGATCAATCAGGTATGTCTGCTGAAGCGTCCTTTTCAGCCGCTGCGGCCAATGCGGTGGAACCTTCAGGGCACTGTACTGCGCGTGCAGTTCAACCGAAGTGGCCTTGTCCTCGACACGACGTACCCGACCGTGCCAGCGGCCCCGCAGTACGGCATGAACTGTCTGACGCCGGGAGGGTCGGAAATCGCGATCAATTCGGCTACCGTTGTTGACCCAACAACCGTTGAATTCGCGTTGGCCTCCGTGCCGCCTGAAGGCTCCGTTTTCTGGATGGGCGGGAAAGGCGTCGCGACCGGTCTGAAGGGGAACTACATCGGCAGTCTTATTAATCTGCGCGATAGCCAGGGCAACACGGTGACCTATACGCCACCGGGTTCCTCTACGCCGGTTCCAATGCATAACTGGTGCGTGGTCAACAAGATTCCGCTCATTCGCAACAGTGCAGGGCAGTTCGCTGGCCGTATCGCTGGCGCGATTCCGCAACCGAACGCTTAACAAGGAACAAAAACATCATGGCTGGCGCATCTCTCGTCGCAGCAGGCAAGGCATTTTCAAATGTGATCGGAGCCATTCCGCAGGCGTGGACACCTGCGAGTCTGTTTCTCGACAAGCTCGCATACCGGGGCGCGTGGTTCGACGTCTCCGATCTGACGACATTGTTTCAAGACACAGCAGGCACCACGCCGGTAACGGCGGCAGGGCAGGCGGTCGGCTTGATGAAGGACAAGTCTGGCAACGGAAACCACATCACGTTCAGCAACGCGACGCTCGGCTCGAACGGCACGCTCTACTGGATCGCGTTTAATGGTGTCTCGACAAACGGTCAATTTGTTGCTGCCGCCAACGGCATGTTCTCCTTCAGCGGGTATTGCATGTCCACGCTGGGACTACTGCTCGACTCCATAAGCACCTACCGATTCATCCTTCGTTTTAACGACGGGTCGAATGCAGACCGCTTCGGGTTGAGCACACAGGCGTCGGCCGGCACACTTCAGTTCGATGCCCACCGGACCACGTATGCGACTGAGACGGATGTCCCTGCAACGTTGGCAAAGCCAACCGGCGCGCACGTATGGACCGCCTATGCGAAATATGCGACGGGCGTCACCACACTCACGCGTGACAAGACTGTTGCTAGCAGCAACGGCTCGTTATCCACCGCTGGTAACACCGACGGTCTCAATTCGTCCGGCATATATCTCGGTGATTACGCATCGACAGACTATTCAAACATGAATTTCTACGGCGGAATTCTGCTCGCATCCGAACAGGACATTTCGTCACTGCAAGGGCAAATCGAGACGTGGGTAGGGTCGAAGGTTGGCCTGACGATATAACGGCCCGGTACGTGGTCGGTCGTATTCGATAGGCGCATAGCAAAAGCCCCGCAGGTTTCGGCCTTGCGGGGCTTTTCAATTGGTCCGCACGCTCCCTGTTCGCGCCGCTCGTGTCTGAGTGGCGGGAGCGCGCGGGGTGAAGCTCAGGTGCGGAAGTGTTTCGGAAGCGGGTTCATGCGCACGCGGGCGCGGCCTCGCGATAGCGCCTCGAATTCCGGGGACCATACAACGGTGATCCGGTTATCCTCCGGGCTGTCTACTGCCGTCGCACTGTATTCGGTGCTGGCGAATTCGGCCACGTCGGAATAGCGTGTTCGCCACGCGTCTATTTCTCGCGCAATGAGCTGGTTCAATTCGTCCATCAGGTGACTGTTCATTTCCTTGTTCAGAACGTTTGAGACGCTTACCGCGCGCACCACTGCATCCTGAATATCTCGCGCGGCCTCCATCTGACACTGGCGCACGGCTTCGCGGTAAGCGGCGGCTTCGGGGTCTTCCGGCTGGGCATGTCCAAGCACGTTTTCGGCGGTGCGCGGGAGTGGGCTAGGCTCGTCGGCGGGTTCCTCATAGCCGGGCTTGCCGTCGGCGCGATCCACCAGGCGCGACAGGCGACGGCCTAGCTTCTGCGCGGCAAGACAACTGCACGAGCGTTGCTGGCCTTCGATCACGCAGGCCGGGCAGAAATCGAGCCGTTTAAGCCGCTGCACGATATCGGGGATATCTGCGCCTGTCTCGCTCTCGATGCGGGTCACCACGGCCCGGATAGCGTCCGGCAACGCGCCGACAGCGGATGCGGCCAGTGCCTTCGCATCTGACAGTTCAAGAATCACATAGCGCTTTTCTGCATCACTCATGTTGGTTCATCCTCTGTGTCAAGTTGTACGTTATCGCCAAACCGCGCCGCCACGAACGCGCGCATTGCGGCCTGTAGGGCGGTATTTCCGCACACGCTCTTATTGCCTCGCATCAATCGGTGACTTGCGCGCCACTCGCCGAATGATTCGAGATACAAGGTCGAGATGTACTCGCTTTCGATAATCGGCTGTCCGTCGCCGGGCCGGGTCGAGTAGCGCGGGCACAGTTTCACGCTGCCGTAGTCGCCCTGTTTCAGCCAGTACAGGCCGCATTCGTTCGTGGCCTCGTGCTTGGTCGAGCGCTTCTCGCCAAGGGCAAGGGCGACCCACAAATCGAGCACGCCGCCTTCCATGTTTTCAACGCGCATAGGTCAACCTTTTTGGGGCGGATCGATAAACTCGACGCCGTATTTTTCACACTGGGTCACGAACTTGTCGAGCGTGTCCGCCCACACATAGCCGGTTCCGCGCGCATTGATTTGCCAGAAGTTGCCCGTGCTCGTGTAATTCGAATAGAACGTGTGCGCCACGTCGCGCACCACGAACTGTTCGCGGTCTGCGTAGTTGACGATACAGATAATGCTCGCGGTCTTCGCAAGCTCGGCAAGCCGCGCATAGTCGCGCGAGCCGTTGTATGCCGCTATCTCGTGGATGGTGCTCATTCAATCCTCGTCTTCAAACATGCCGCGCTGGCGCTTGACCGGCTCGAAAACGGTCGTCGGCCAGTGCAGCAATTGGATGGACTCATACCCGCGCGCGTCGCGCGTGCGGATATAGAACGCCTCGCGTGTCACGTTATGGCCGATCACCTTGCCGCGCTCGATGACGGGTTCTCGGGTCATCGAGCGCCCTTGTCGGGTCCGAGTTCGAGCGGGTCGAACAAGCCGCGACGCACGGCGTACCGGGCGCTCTCAGGCTCACCGAACAGCGTCGGGCAAGCGGCGTGGATATCTTCGCCGTTGTCGTCAATCAGGCATTCCTCATTCGGTCGAATGATGCCCCTGCACTTCGCACAGCGGTAAGTCATGCTTTCTCCTGAGCGCGCTCGATGGCTTGCGCTTTGGCGCAGGCCGGGCAGTAGTCTTTGCCGCCGACCCGAACCCAGCGCCCCGCGCGCGCCTGCATGCGGACGCGCCACTTTTCGGGTGGCTTCGCGCCAGTGACGCCATTCGTCCACTGGCTGCAATCGTTGCCGTCGCAGAACACGTCGGCTGTATAGACGATGCTCATTCGCTTTTCGTCCGCGTGTAGAGTCGCACCATTTCATCCTCGGTTGCGACGTGCGATTCGTTCGGCCCCGCTCGATTGAACGCCAGCAGATCGGCCTTTGTGAAACCATACTTGCCGCCGCTGCAACCGTACTGGCGCACGCGCTCCATGCGCATTTCGTGCAACTCGAAAGACCAATCCGGGTTATCGCCGCGCAGGTGCTCGCGCAGTTCAGTTTCGTCCATCAGGCGCGTGGTCGGCGCATCCACGACGGTGCTCCACATGCAGTACTTGCCGCCGAACTCTGCGATGTAGCCTGGCATTAGCGCATCCAGTCCACAAGCTCGGTGGCATAGGCCAGCGTCAGAACGTGCAACGGATCACCGGACTTCGATAGGCCGAACGTCTTGACTGGCTTTCCGCTTGCCAACAGCAGCGCCTCTACCGCGTCATAGCGCGAACGCAGCTTGGCGGGGGCTTTGCTACGCGGACCCCAGCACGGCACGAGCACGTCAGCGTCTCGAATGATGCCCGCAATGTGCGCATCGTTTTCCGGCCCAATAGGATCAACTACGCGGCCAAGGTCCGTGACATACGGCGAGCGGAACGCGAACACGTTGCCGACGATGAATCGGCGGCCTCCGTTGCCGCGCGTAAAGCCGATCCACTTACGCACCGTCTGATCGTTCAGCGTGTGGTCCGCCGTCGAGCAATTCACGCCGAAGTAGGCGAAGACGATGCCGTCTGGTTGAACTTCGCGTTCGAGCCGGTAGCGGAACGTGCCGCAGGCACTCAGGATTGCACTCATTTTCAACCTCAAAAAAGCTCACCCTGCACGGGCTTGGCGGGTTCGATTGCTGGTATATCCGGCATGATAGCTGCCGCCTTCAGTCGGCGGTTAGCGGCCCACGTCAGTAGCGTGGCATGCCATCCTGAGTGCTGCGGGAACGGGCGAACGGCCATCGCCTGCGCGAGAAAGGTTCGCGCCATGCGGATATGCCAGGCGCGCTCGCTCGTCGCCCCCTTCACTTTTTCTCCAACGTCTGCGCATTCACGACCGGGAAGAGCCGGGAAACATCATCCGGCTCGCTGGCGGGCATGTCGGCGGGCGCGTGAATCGTTCCTACCGGCCCCCCGCCAAGAGTGACCGTGAGGCGTTTCGTTGCCATCGCGTCAAACATCACCTGCGCGATCAGCGGCGCACGCTCATTCCATGCGAGCGTCGCCAGTGCGGTTGTCTCGCGCTGCACTTTCAACTGGCATCTGTAGCAATGCACGATTCCGCTGCCGCCGCCCACGTCGTGTGATCCGCACGCAGGGCAGGGAACAGGCTCTAACCCGGATGCGGGCGCGCGCAGGTAGCGCGTATCACCGTCCTTATCGTCGTCGTCAATCGGATGGTCGCACCACGTCACGTCGCGGTCATGGAACGAACCGACATACCCTTGCAGGTAGATTTCATCCGGGGCGGTAGTTCTGGCTTTGTCACTCACGGTTCAAATCCTCGAATTCCTTATCGGCCTTCACAACGAGGTCGATAGCCGCGTGAATGCGCCCCGTCATGCCATCGTTGGTGTCTTCGTCAAACTCGATTCGCTCATTGTCGGGGCCGAAAAGCTCGACCCAACCGGCCCCGGCTTCAAGGCATACATGCAACTTGAAACCATCGGGCAACTCGCCGCAGGCGCGCTGCATGGCCGCTTCACCACCGCCGCCTTTCTTCAGGGCCTCGATGGCTTTGAGAACCGGCCCCGCGCCGCCCGATTGATCCGGGTGGATATCGAGCGCTGCGGTGATCGCGGCAAGGTCGCGAACGGCGTCTTCGAACATCGCCTTATAGTCGTCGCTGGGTTGGGCGACCGGCTTGATATTCTCATCAATCCATTGCTGCACTTCGCGGCCACTCCACATTTTGCGAAGCATCGTAGGGAAGGGCGGCAACTGCGGGGCGGTGGCGCGCGCAGCATCAGGTTTAGTCGTCATGCTAAATCCTCGGGGGTTGCTGGCAAATGGCGCCAGTGCGTAATTTGATCCGTGACGACGCGATTCTCGTAGTCGATAAACATCGTGAACTCGCGCGGGCCGGTAGTGAATTCCCCAAACTCAACCTGCACGGCGTATTTCGTCGTTATACCGAAGTCGTTATCGGGCTTGAACATCGCGAGACAGGAACCCGGTTCCGCAGGCAGGTCACCGGGAAGCCGGACCCATGCGCCGCGCAGGGCGGCGATGGTCTTTTTCGCATCGATCAACTGCACTTTCAGCGTGCGAATCTCCCCGGCATTGACCGCCTCGCGATTGATTGCATCACTAGCGAGCATGCACACGCCTTTCGGATTGGGTTGAATCACTTCCTCAATCGGCCTGTCGGAACTCACGTCGAAACGTGGGAAAGCAAATGCCTTGCTCATGCCTTTCTCACTCCATCTTCAATGTCGCACGACTCTTCCGGGCACGTCACACCATCGCGCCGCCCGGCAAGGCAGAAATCGGCCCATCCGGTCTGACAGTGCCGATCGCCACGCGGCAGGTAGCCCTGAAACGGGGCCTCACGAACTAGCACAGCAAGCATCGCGCGCTCGTTTGCGATGCGTATAAGCTCGCGGGCGTCGTGCTCGCACTGCTGATAGATGCGTTCGGCGAGCGTCTTGTTGCCAGCTTCGAGCGCTGCATATAGCTGCGAGCCGGGTGCCGCCTTCGTATCCTTGTAGGGAATAGGGCGGCGGCGCGGCGGCTTCATTTTTAGAATCTCGTCAAGCTGCTCGACGGTCACTGAACTCATGTTCAATCCTCGGGGTTATCGGGCAACGCCTGCCAGTGCGTCGGCTCGATGTAGTTGTGCGTGATCGACCTGTCGCCGAATTCGTCCCGATCCGCCGTGACGATATAGAAGCCGCGCCGCTCATTACCTTCCGATGATCCGCCATAGAACGCGACCGCGCGAAGGCGTTCATCGTCGCGCAGGCGGGTCGTGAGGACTTCAGTGCGGTACTGCCCTTCGGGGATGACCGGTAGGCCGTCAGAGACCCGAATCCATGCGCTGTGTGGTGGCGTAACGGGCTGGTTTGCGAACGCGCCTGTCAATGCGCGGATGGCGGCAAGCTGGTATGGGTGCGGCTTGAAGTTCGCCCACGAACTGCCCGGCTGACCGACCTCGTTACTGCCAGTGCAGGCGTTCTCGTGTGACGCTGCTTTCGGACAGCGCTTATTGCCGCACGTCGGGCAAACGATCATGCGCATGTCGTCAAGCGTGATTGGTCGGCACGTCGCACACCGACAGTCAGGCTTGCCCGGATGAGGGATCAGAACTTCGCGTGTCATGTCGTCGCCCCGGCGCGGTTGAGAAGCGCCTGCAAATCCTTCGGCTCAATCGACACGATACTATCCGGGCTGTCGGCGCACGTTGCGATGGTCCGGTTGCCGAAGCCTTTCCAATCCCACGCCTTCAGGAAGTGCCCGATACGGTCGGCGGCGCGTTGCCATTCGGCAATCTCCGCAACCGTATTTCCAGGCAGTGGTACGGCGTCCGACGCGACCGATTCGCCACAGTGACCCGCGCTGCACCTGAAACCCGCGTAGACCTCGCTCAATGCCGACTCAACAGTCGGATAGGCGGCAGTATCCCAGCACTGCGGATAGTGGATAGCCGCCGCGCCAAAGCTGCGGACGGTCAGGGCAATAACGTCTCGCGCATATTGGAGCGCAATGTCATCCACCTGCGCTGCCGTCTGCATCGGCATCCAGTGCGACGGCCCGCCAGGACCATCGACGGCGTGATTGACGATCCACTTGGCGTTGTCCCCGTCGATGAACTCCCACGGATGCCCTGCACGGTCGTGGCTGAAGTTGTAGCGGCCTTGCGAGACGCCATCCTGACCGAAGCGTAAAAGGATGGTCGAGCCATCGCGCGGTGCGGATTCAATGGTAGGCCATGTGCATGCTTTCGTCACGGTTCTGTTCCTTATGGTGGTAGTGGTGGATTAGGGGATTACTTCGTGTCGCCGTTCAGGGCGCGGTCGTATTCACCGTTGCGGCGTGCAAGGCCGCGCAAGGAAGCCGCGATCAAACAGCCAAACGACGCGCCGATCATGAGGGTTACCGCGTGCGATGCAATGGTTGAAAGCATGTTGGACTCCTTGGCTATGAAGCGGTGGTTATCGCCGTGCAATGCGCACGGGCTTGGTCCTATCTGACTTGTCGTTCCGCTCGATCACGATGTTGCCGGGCAGGATGATGCGCACCGCGCCGCCAAGACAGATTGCTGTGTCTTGTGCGACAGCCGCGATGAGACGGTGGATCAGGGCCGTCGTCGGCTTGATTGCACGCAGGTACGCGGCTGTGGCGTCTTTCAGTTCGGTAGTCGTTTGCCGCATGGTCCTCATCCCGTTCGGTTCGTTCCTGCTACAGGCTCAATAGTATGCGCTCACGATTGAGAGCGCAAGCGAAATATTGGTCTCCCTGTATTCAGATCGGAAAACGCACGCGGGCCGCGCGAGAAACTGCCGTTAAAGTGGTTCGCAACATGGATGGCTCACACCGCAGCGCGAAGTCGGGGCAGGCATTTACCCGGTGCCTGATTGCCTAGTGCATTCCCCGATAGCCGGATTCGCGCACCCCTCAATTCCTTTGCTGGCGCGGCTTTCAGGCCGTGCGGCAAATTGGTGGATAACTTTTATTATGTAAAATCGCGTAGGAATCCTAACGGATGGCGAACGTCGATCACCCCACAAGAGCCCCGCAGACTTCAGCCTCGCGGGGCTCTTTCCCTTTAGAAGTTAATCTCGATCCAGTGCGTGACCCAGCGCACCGCGCGGTTTGCCGCTTCGACCTGCGTATCGAACTCGCCAAGGTCGTGAAACTCGAAACGGTCGCCCATGTCGTCTCCGTCTTCGGTCGGCTCGCGCGTCGCGATGGCGTTCGCCCGCCATGTGCCGCCGATCTTTGCGGGTGTCGCCTCAATCGTCCAGTTCGAGTGCTCGCCGATTCTCGCCGCGAACGGGCCGTCGTCGTCTTCGTCCATCACGCCTCCTTCCATTGGGAAAACTGTATCTTAGAACAGACCCAATTGCGGGACCGTTTCCGGCTCCGGTACGGGCTTTCGTTTCCGCTCGACGGTAATGCCCACGCTTACCGCAATCCGTTCTATCGCCTCGACGTCGAGCACATTCACTGTTTCGCCTTCGATTTTCACGTCCTGCTTGGGCGTGTACACGGTGCCGCCGTTGCTCAAGCTCGCGAATAGCCCCTTGATGGCGTCGAGCGCGCTCGCGTAGGCCGTGGGCTTGCCGGGCACGAACCAACCCGCGTTATGCGGGATCACGTCGTTCCACGCACACCCAAGCTCGCGCGCGAGCGCACCTAACGCCTCTTCGGTCGATTCGAGCAAGCGGGCCGACGGCGGCGCGGTCAGGACCGGGCGCGACGGCGCGGGCGCAGCGAGCGCTACGGGCGGGGCGGTGACGGCCTGCGGCGTGCCTGTCAACAGGTCGTCCCCAATCGCTTCATCGGGCGGCGTATTCGGGCCTTTGACGTCCTGCCACTTCATGACGCGCGTGAAGTCGGAAACGTTCGGAAGCCAGCGGACGTCGCCCTCTTCCACGATGGCCTTGCGCATACCCCATTTGTCGGTCAACACGTAACCGGTGACGTGGTAGCCGCAACGCTCGATCACGCGCGCCGCCCGGTTGTGCGTGGTCTGCGTGACCTCGTGAGTGGACGGGCGCGGGTCCGGGTCGGCGGGAAAGAGAACCGGAATGTCGCCGTGCTCGTGCGCGCGGTTGAATGATGCAATCAGCGCATCGCGGGCCAGACCGGTCATTGGGAAATAGGCTTCTTGAGTGTCATTCATGGCGTTCAATTCTTCAGCAAGCGCTCAACCGCAGCAACGGGTGGCAATGTCAATACCGTGCCGACTGGAAAATAGTCGCTCGGCAACAGGTCTGCGAATTGCGGATTGCACGCGAGGATGTGCCGCCATTCCTTTTCGTTGCCGCACTGACGCAGCGCGATACCCGCGACGGCCTCCCCCGCTTTCGTGGTGTACGTGCGCGCAGTCTGCTCCACTGGTTGCGCGACTGGTTGTGGGGATGCGGCGCGGGCGGCTTGCCAAATCTCCCACGGCCCCATTGATCGATTGGCCGGGATGCTATTGCACCATTCATCAAACGCCGCCCGCTCATCGTCCTGCACCACGGCAGTCGGAGAGGGCTGCGGTGCGCGCGACCGTCCGTGAAAGGCGTCGGTTAGGCGGAAATACGCGGGCTTGAACCGCTTGAGAACGTAGCTGGCATGCTGCATCGCATGCCTGATCGTGGCTTTCTGCATCGCCCCGTCCAAGTCGTGATCCTTGCTGTATGTTTCGCCCTTGGCAATTAGCTCAAGAGTCTTCAGGGTGTCTTGCAGCGCGAATACGTCTTCATCCGTCATAGCGATGCCAACCAGTTCCACCGATTGCGCTGGCGCGGCAGGGGATGCGGCGAGCATGGCTCTCCACACTTCGCACGCTTTGGCGAAGCCGATCACCTCGACTCGATCTGCATCGTTGGATGGCGATGAAAAGAGCCGCTCGCCACGCGGCAGAAGCCCACCAGCCCCCGCCATGCCGCTGACCGGCTCAACCGGCACCAGCTTCCACCCATCGGGCGCGGCAGGCTTGCTTGCAGATAGCAGCACCTGGTTGACAACAGCGGCCACTACGTCCAGTTGGTCTGGATCCAAGGGAAAGCCGTGAACCTCGCAGGATTCGATAATGTCTTGTGCGGTCAGTTGCAGTTTCGCGCTCACGATTGCACCTCGCAATCGCCCGCGCCTGCAATGACAAAGCAGTATTTGTCGAGCGCTCTCTCGACGCAACAGCGCAATTCTGCCGGGGTCGCGACCATCTCGTCAGGCTTGCATGCAGGATTGTTACGGTCGGTCAGTTCGCAAAGTTGCTCGATCAATATCGATGCAAACTCGCGTTCGTTTGACTTGAAGTCTTGCGCCGCGTCCGGCGCGCGGACGCAAAGCGTCTTCGCGTCGAATACGCTTGAATTCGCGATCACATCGGCGAGTTGCGCGGCTTCGGTGTTGGCAACTTCCCAACCCCATACGCGGCGCTTGCCGAAGCGGTTCATCAGACGTTGGACCTCAAGTTTGCGTTCGTCGCTTGGCACTGCGTCTACATTATTGGTCATGGTGTCCTCACTCATTTGTCGACTGCTACCCGTTGTGTCACGTCGCGTACGGCCCAATCCTTGAAATCCTTCATCGTCATGTAACCGTGTCGGCGCTTGTCGCGCTCGCTGTAGAATGCGGCCCCATTGCCTTGCGCGTAGTAGGCTTCATAGCTCACGCTATCCCACGTCACGCCGTAGCCGCTGCCGGGCTTGTGGATCATGTGGACGTACCTGACCTCGCCCGTGCTGCCGCGATACGCGCCGCCGCGCCGGATTTTGAAGCCCTTACCGGTGTCGTGTTCGTGGATGATTGCCATGACTATTCCGCAACAATGGCCGGATAGGCCGCGTCAAGCTTGGCTTGTTCCGCCTCGAAGGTAGCAAGCCGCACGCGCTCCTGCGCTAATCCTTTCTCGGTTCTCTCGATGCTTTCACGCGTGATTTCGATGGCGCATGCAGCATTGCGCTTGGCCCGTCGGACGGTTGTAGCCAGATCAGTGGAAAACGTGTTCTCGAACATCATCAGGCCGTCATGGGTGGCATTCGGCCAACCCGGTTCTTCGCACAGCTTCTCGATGATTTCGCTGCCTTCGTAGGTATAGACCGTAATCGAGCGTTCGAAGGTGTCCGGTGCGGCGATAAGCGCGGCTATGTCATCCGGCTTGGCGTCCATCAGTTCGGGATACTTTTCGCGACCGAAATTGCGGAACGTTGGGTTCTCGTGAACGACGCCCGTCTGTGCGTTGATGGTCAACAGGTTGTGGACATACCCTGAGCCGATGCACACCAGTCCGTCCGTCACCTGAACATTGTGTTTGATACAGAACTTCTCTTTCACCGCTTTCCATCCCATTTCGTTCCCCTTGGGTTAATGGTTACTGGTAGCTGTCCCACAAGGCGAGCGCGGCGTCTGCATCGCGCTCGATCTTGCGGACCTTGGTTTCGCACTCGGTTTCCGTCATGCCATCAACCTCGGCTGCGGTCGCCTTCCAGAAGTCGTTTTCGTGCCATCGGCCTGCATGTTTGCCGTAGGACGCACACATAGCCGCGAGCGTTTCTTTCCACGTCAGACGGTCGTCGTAATTCAGATTCCCGTCCGCGCCACGCCGCATCCAGCGGTAGTCATGCGTCGCGTTATAGCGGGCGTAGTCGGGATGCGTCGATCGCATCACGCGCTCGCCTTTTCTGGCTTGGCCTGGCGCGCAAACATGGCATAAGGCCCGTTCTCTGTGTCGTAGACTTCGAGCAAAACCCAGTCACTGGCCGGGGGCGTCGGCGTCCAGGCATTCAGGTCGTATTCGTTTTCGTCGTTCCAAAGGTGCGGCGCATCCTGTTCCATGCTGACGAACGCCGATTCGAGTCCAAGTGCGGTGAGGAATAGATCGGCTCGCACACCCTCGTCAAAAATCGGGAAATCCGGGTGGTAGAGCGCGCCATCTTCGTTGCGCTTCATCACGCGCGGCGCGAGCAACGCATCGGCAACCCCTTCAAGGTTATGGCGGAACTTCGAGCCACTATCCGATTCAGCCTCGATAGCCTGCTCGGCTTCATCCCGGTTAAATCCTGGCATCGCGGGGAGTGTGCTTACGACGTCTGACGGGATGGCGTCAATCCAGTCGAGCGCACGGCGCAGGTAGTCGGCGGCGCGCGATCCTTCGCGGCGTGCTTCGTTATGCAGGTCGGTGATAGCCGATTCGAGCCGTGCCGCGAGCGGGTCGCCGGGCGCTTTGAACGTCGAGACGTGCTCGGCCCACTCGCGCTCTTCGAGCATGATGACCATGTTCTCTACGGCCTCGCGGAACGGGATGCGCGCGGGCAACGGAGAATGCTTCGGCTTTGCAGCCTGCTTGGCGCGGATGGCTTCGACCTTCGTCCACACGCGCGCCAGTTCGGTTTCGCCGCAGTCGTGCATGTCCACGCCTTGCGCCAGACACAAGGCGGCAAGCGTCACCATTACACCGCCGACCTCCTGTTTAAGCTCACCTTTCGGGCGGTCATAGACGTAATCGACAAGCTGGTGTGCTTCGCTGCGATCCATTCCGCCCGCCTGCACAAGCTCCAGCGCCTCTTCAATGAAACGGTGATTGCGCTCGCTCGTGTCAGCGGAAATGCGCGGGCCAAAACACTCGTCCATCCACGGTGTGACGCGTTCCTGAAACGATGGGATCAACCACGTCACGGGGCGGCTTGTCCTGCTGTTATGGCAAATGATGGTGGCGACGGCGATGGGCGGCTCTACTTTGGTCGGGTGCATGCGGGCTCCGGGCGTGGTTCGTCGGTGAGCATCAATAGTATGCGCTCACAATTGAAAAGTAAATGAGGAAAACTTCAGATCTTGCAGCGATACAGGGATTCGAACGCGGGCACATCGATAGCGGACACGTAGGCGTGCCCCTCGTCGCCGAAGTGATAGGTTCCGCCGTACTTCGCACCGGGGAACGTGAAGCATGCCGACGTCTTGATGCCTTCGCCCGGTTCGCTGCGTTCGAGTCGGTCGTGGTAAATGTGGATGCGCGTGACTGTGCAACCCGGAAAGCGCGTATCCATCAGTTCCATCAGCGCGGCCTCGGCGGCGACCTTAGCGCGCTTTGATGCGTCGTGGCGCGCAATGCATTCCGGCGAACAGAACACCTTCCTGGCGCGCACGACATAGGTGCCTGCCGTGTCGACTTCCTCCCCGTCGTCGTCAATGTGGGCGCGGTCGATCACCTGCTGACACTCCCAGCGGTCGCAGGTGAAGTGCCAGCCGCTCTCGATCAGCACATCGACCGGGACCGGGCCGGGCGCGTAGGCGTCGAACTGGGGCGCACGGCGGCAACCTTCAACGCTATCCCAGTCAAGGCCAAGCTCTGACGCCCCCTCCCGACGAGCGGGCGCGTTCGACACGGCAAACACGATCACAGAGCCCTCGCAGGGGCCTTCCCAATGGTCAACCTGATACGCCTTCAGGGGCTTAGTCATGGTTCAGTTTCCGGTAGTGCGCGATCATCGCGGCGGGGGTTTCGAAGACCGGTGAATCCATGCGCAGCTTGGTCCGGTCGTAATAGCGCAGGCGTTCAGCTATGCGCATCATCTGGTTCGGACTGCCGCCCTCGCCCTGCTTCTCAAGCAGGATCATCGCGCCCGCGCAGTGCTGCTCTTTGCGACTCGGCACATACTGGCTGGTGTCGTCGTCGTGGTGCGTCGTCTTGTGGCAGGCGAAGGTCTGCTGCTTGCGCGTGATTGCGTCGCAGATTTCGACCACGCGCGACGTGTCGAGATAGAACGTGATATCAGTCCGAAAGGGACAGTTCGCGCACGGCGCGCACAGGTCGAAATTCATGGCTTACTCGTCCGCAGTCGCCAGCAATTGCTTGGCAACCGGTTCATACGGGTTCGGATAGACCTCTTCCTGTACCGCGCGCACGAGCTTCAGGGGCTTCGAGCGCATGAACATCGAAATCGAGTGCTGCACGCGCAGGAACGTATCGCGCCACAGGCCGCTACTTGCGAGAACGCTGCCCTTTTCGAGAAGGTAATTGCGCATCGCGATTGCCGCCGAATCCGCCGCGCCCTCACCGAACCCGGTGCCGATGACCTCGCAGTAACGCTTCAGCCGCTCTTCGTCGTTCTCGTGGCTATAAGCCCGTGCGATTGCCCCCAACACCATTGCATTGCGGATGCTGCGACCGTGCGGCCCGTGCTTGACCGCCCATTCGCAGGCGATGCGGTGTTGCGCAATGATGGCGAGCCGCAGCGCGTTCGAGATATTGCCGTCACCCCGCGCGCCGTATTCATAGGCGCGTGCGGTGCTAATGAGCGTGTTGCTCAGTTCCGGGTCCGACCCGCTCAGGGTCGCGTTATCGACAAGCGTACGGCCCTTGCCCGTGTCGATATTCAGGCCCGCGCTTTTCGGCAGGCCGCGCAGCACAAAGAAGGTCTGCGGCTTGCCGGACTCGACAATCGCCATCAGGCGGTGCTGTCCGTCGGCGACCGTGCCGTCTTCGTAGAAGCAGATCGGCATCGGGCAGACCGTCCAGCGCCCCGCGATCATGTCGGACGCGTACTTGCTGATTGTGCCGTTGCTCGCCTTGCGGTTCTGGATATTGAAGCCAAGGTATTTCGCCGCCATCTGCGGCGTAATCAGTTCGGTCGATTGCTTGATGGTCATGCCTTGTTTTCCTCGCTCTTTGCTGCGATCCATGCCTTGTATCCGGCATCGCGGTAAATTGATGACGGCGACACGCCCACTTGCTGCGCTGCCTTGTGGACGCCGCACCTGCCGGACGTGACGAGCGCAACGGCGCGTGCGACCTCCGACGATTTACGTGCTCCCATACCCTTCTCCCTTCAAAACAAACGTGTCTGGCCTTGCCGCTCTAGCTCTGCTGCACTGACGCGCGGCGGTTCGCTGTCGTCAAACTGGCAACAGTCAAGCGCATCGTCTTCGTCATCGCACACGCTGGCGCAGACCGGGCACACAAAGACCTCCCTGATGCTCGGACGACAACAATCGCGCGCGTCGTCTTCGTCGTCGTGAAGCTCTTTGCACTCCTCACAACGCCACTTGTAGCAACTATCCGGTAATGCCATGCTGGCCTCAGAAAATGCGCAACTGCCTGGTGAGTGGATCGACCTCCGGCACAAGCTGCCCCGCCGCGTCTTCGTCAAACAGCCGGGCCTGCCCGATGGCTTCCAGTTCTGCGGGCGTCAATGTCTCGCCCTGCGAACAGCACTCGACCGCGAGATTGCGGCGCGGGTGCGGCGTCGAGCACTTCGAGCACAAAAAGAGCGGTCGTTTTTTCTTCATCGCCCGGCGTCCATCCGTAAGGAATATAGGGATAGTAATAGCATAATGCGACAAAAACAATAGGCAGGGCAATAAATATGCATCAGGAAAACGCGGCGCTGATAGGCGTTGATCCGCATTTACCATCAGGCCATGGGAAAAATCTCGTCCACCGACATTCAAAGCATGGTTTCGCACTGGCTTGCGACGCCGCTGAATGGCTATCTCGGCAGTGGCTACGGGCAGACCGTGACGGACCTGCTGCAAACGCCGCTGCGCGCGGGGCTGGCCGATGCTGTCATTGCCAAGTTGCGCGCCGACGTGCCGATCCTTGGCGCGCTTCCGCGCGGTGCGATCAATCTGTACTCGGAACCGGACGGCGTGGACAAGCTGCGTATTTATATCGACGTGAACGGCTCGAAAATCGACGTAGGAACGACTTCGTAATGGCATATACCCGCGACGACCTGTTAGCCGCGCTTCAGGCTGAAGTACAGAGCCGCCCGACTGCCGCGCTCTACTATCAGGCGGGCGACCCGCGCCTGCTCGCGCAGATCGCCGCGCAGGCGACCATGCTCTCGATGATTTCCTCACAGGTGGACGTCGCGGGGGTCGAGTCGTTCCAGAAGACGCGCGATACGACGGTGCTGGCGGACGCGACCATGAAAGGCATCCTGCCGTTTGCACGCCCGCCGCGCATGACGCTCGCCGTCGCGAACGCGTCAGGTGTGGCGGTGCCGGTCGAGAGCGGGCGGCGGGTGCTCGACGCCTTCGGACGGGTCTATACCGCCGAAGTGGGAACGACCATTGCCGCAGGCGCTACCGGATCGATCACGGTCAAGCAGATGACCGCGCGCACGTTCTCGCATACGGTCTCGGGTTCGCAACCGTTCTATGCTGTGCCGATTCCGCCGAACGATGACGCGGAACAGAACATCAGCGGAATTTACGTCTCCATCGCGGGGGTGCAATATCCCTTCACGACCGAATTCGCGAACCTCGCCGCCGACCAACCGGGTTTCACCATTGAGACAAACGAGCTTCGCCAACTGCTAGTGAAATTTGGCTGGGCCTCCACCTTCGGCGCGCAGCCGGACAATGGCACGCAGATCGACTTCACTATTGAAGAGACGTTCGGCGCGTCGGACCTCACTGTCAACGCTGCTTTCACGTTTGAGACGACGACCTCGCAAAACGACCGGCTTCTGACAATGAAGCTCGCCTCGATGATTTACCCTGGCGCGGACCCGGTTGACATTGAGACGCTGCGCGAGTGGGCGCGCTACCCGTCCGGTTATGACTCATCGGCGGTGTATCTCGGCAACTTCGACTTCCTGATTCGCCGCAACCTCTTTCCCTTCCGTTTCCTGTCGGTCTGGAACGAACAACTCGAAGAGGCGGTGCGCGGCCCCAGCGTCTCGAACATCAACAAGCAGTTCATCGCGGCGCTCATAGATGGCGTGGATACGACGTGGATGCAGAACGAAATCAGGCGCATTGTTGCGGCTGCGGATGATTCATACGGGGTCAAATTCGTTCCGGTAGTGGAGACACCGCTCGGCCTCACGATCAATGCCGAAGTATCCGTCGTCCATGATCCGGGTGACGTCAAGGCGCAGATTCAGGATCAGGTCATGAAGCTATATGGGCGCGATGCCATCGCCGTGCGGCAGGGCATGCTGCGTCTGAACAGCAAGCGTATTTCCGAAGCCCTGAAAGCGAATATCCCCGCGCTTCAGGACGACGGGAGCGACTACACGGTCACGATTGGCGACCAATCGACGCCCAAGCCTGAACAGTTCCGCTACGTGTCGGCGGACTCGCTCACTGTGAATGTGACGCAGGCGACCTACAACGATGGCCAGTGGAGCCATTGAGCGATGACGACGAGCCTTCGACCTATCGACGCACCGGACTTGCAACCGCTGCGCAACTCGTTCGAATATGACCAACTCGAAGCGGACCTGAAGGACGCTTTCATGGCCGTGTTCAACGCGTATATCCGCCCGGCAGAGCGGCAGGTCAACCTACACGGTATGCCGCACCTGGGCGACACGGAACTCATTGAGCGCACGCTGAAGGATTACGGCCTCGCCATCGTGCGGCGCGATGCGACCCGCACGGCCTTTCTGCTGAAGGCCGCGCGCGCGCGCAACCCGCGCAGGGGAATGATTTTCCTGCGGCAGTATCTGCAATCAGTATGGCCCGGCATGTGGAAGGTCGAGCAACTCTGGCATCCGGTGGCGACTGCCGACGCGTATCCAGCACACGTCACGCCCCTCATTCGGCTCGACCTTGGCAATGACGTCACGGCGGTCTATGACACGGATAACGGCGACGAGCTGCCGACCCTTTACCGCACTACATGGCATGGCCAGCAGTTACTCACGACCGATCCACGCAGCAATTCGCTGCGGCAAAGCCGTAACCTGTCGATTGCCCCTTGGGCGCAAAACATCGGTGGCTTCTGGACCAGCGGGACAACGACCAACGTCTCGCCCCCTGACGCATCAGAGGGGAGAATCGATGGCGTCACGCGGTTCGTGGCAACCGACAAACCGCACTATGTGTTTTCCCGGCAGGATGGCATCAGCGCCCCTGCCGGGAAGCGGACTGCCTCGCTATGGGTGTATGTGCCATCCGGTCAGGACGTCTGGAAATATGGCTTTGCCGCCGCGTGGGGCAACGTTGAGGCGGGCAACGGCCTGCTGTACAGCACGCTCGATCAATGGACGCGGGTGTCGAGCACGGCCACGCTCGCAGCAGATCGCGATTCGGTCGAATTGCGCATCTATCCGAACGGTCAGACGCCGCGCAAGCAATTCGTCTTCTACGCCTGTATCGCGCAGGAGGAACCGGGGCCGCTCGCAACTTACGAAATTGAAACGCTTGACACGCCGGAATCTGCGCTGGCTGACTACACCGTCGATGCGAATGGCCTCGCGACTTTCAGCGGCGGGGCTCCTGCACCTACGCCGCTGACCTATTTCCGTACCGGTCGCGTGCGCGTGACACTACCCGCCTCGATTGACAACGGCCTTGGGCTGGTGGAAATCGCCAAGGCGTTTCGCCCGACGCTCGCGGCACGCCTGATGCTCGAACTGCAACTCTCGACGGTCTTCGAAAATACGGGAAACGACGGCGGGCTGGCACTCGCGAACGCGGCTACGGGCATCATGCCCTTCATGGCTATCGGCACTCTCACGAAGTAAGGAATTCACATGGGCAAGAAGACCGGCAAAATCACTTACAACGTGCGCGAGCGCGGGCGTAAGTTCATCGGCAAGGACCGCAATCTTGATACGCGCGCCCTTGCTTCCATCGTGAACGGCAACGAAGTACAGGAGCGCGTGAAAAACCGCGACCTGCACGGCTTCTATGGGCATATCGTGCGCATGAAGTACGGCATCCAGCCGCCCGAAATGGTGGTGGACAAGGAAACCGGCAAGCCGGTGTACATCGAACCGGCTCTCGTCACCACGCACCTGAAGGCGGACGACGACGGCAACATTGAGCATGAGGCAGAGTTTCTGGATACCGCTGCCGGCGAGCTTGCCGAACGCTGTTTCAACAGCCGAAAGGGCGGCTTTTCTAGCGCGATTTTCGCCAAACCCAATGGCCCGGTGGACGTGCCGATCATCTTCGCCGGGTTCGATTTCGTGTTTGAGCCGAACTTCACGACCAATCGCGGCTATATGCTCGACTCGACCGGCGAGGGCTTCGACGGCATGATGCTCGATGCGGTCATGGCCGACTGGACGCACGGCATGGCCGCGATGAAAACGATGTACGACTCGATCATGCGCGATCACGACCTCGCACTCGCGACGATGGCACGGCTTCGCGAAGAGAACGAGGAAATGCTCTCGATGCTTTCCTCGCGCGGCACGGCCAACGAAAACGGTGTGATCGTGCTCGACTCGACCGGCGACGAACAGACCCGCCCGATGGTCGTGAGCAAGTCCGCCACGCGCGCCTTTATGGCACGCGCGAACGCATTCAGCGCGGCGAAGTGCGTCGGCTTCGAGAAGCTGCCCGCCGAAGAGACGAAAGGCGATGCCGTGCTCGACGCGGCCAAGCAACGGTACGGGGTCTAAATGAGTCTGCGCACCCCTATTGAACTCGGCCTCGCACAGTACATGGTGGGCTTTCACGGCTCGCTGGTGGCCGACACGCAGGCCATGCAGGAATACGCCGCGCGCGAGGTGGCAAAGTCCATCGTGTGGGTGCCGGGCCGCATGATTGACGATGTGGAAAAGATGCTGGCCGAATGGCGCAAGAACGAGAACAACGCCGGGCCGGGTCTGTCGTCCATGCTGCCGGTGGCGTTCCTCGCGCTCGACAAGAACTTCCTGCCGGTGCTGCCCGAATTCGGCGTGGCCGTGCCGGACATGCCCATTGTGTTTCCCGACGACGAGCTAGGCCGCGTCTATAGCTGCTCGACTACCTGCAATGAGTACAAGGCGCAGCTCGTGTTCATCGCGCCGGAAGCGGCGACCGCGCACAGTCTGATTCTCCAATTTAACCACTGGACGACGCAGGGGCCTGCCGGGCGGCGATTCGCTACGGAATATGAGTTTGCTGGGTTCAAGCAGAAGTTTCCCGCCGTGTTCGAAGCTATCGACTATGGCGGCGTGGCGTCGAACCTCGATCAGACGAACCTCACGATTCTCGTGGTGGACATGACTATCCGCGCGACCGTGCCCATTTTCAGGGCTCCCGCTGACGGCGAAGCGAACGACGGCAAGGCCGCACCTGCTGGCTACCCGGTGGTGATCGAAGTCGAATCCGTCGAGACGTTCGCGGGCGCGATGGGCGTACAGCCCGGCACGACGATCAATACGAAAATCGACGCCGACGGCAACATCACCCAGGTGCGCTCGTGATCCATATTCAGGCGGAAATCTCTGGCTACTTCGGCCCTCCGATCAACCTACGCGCCCTGCTCGATCCGGCAAGCGGCTACATGATCGTCTCGAAGGAACTGCCGCCAGGAGAGCGAATCGGCGGCGCGCTCGTCGTCACCAACAACTCACGCGGCGAGCGTGACCGGCTCTTTACCGAAGACGACCTCTCCGACGCGATCCGGCAACTGTACCGCGCGCAGGCGGGCAAGCTGCTCGAACTGCTCCCGGCTGTCACGAAGCATGATCCGACGCACCGGCTACAGGTCGCGACCATGACCGAAAACGGCACGCGCTACGAGCTTTCGTCCGAGACGACGAATGGCAATGTTGCCGTGCTCGCGCTCGTTAATGCGGCCAATCTCACGCTCAACGCGAGCGATGCAACCGATATGGCCGCTGAAATGCGCGACATGTTCCTGTCCATTTAGGCTAGGAAAACGCGCCGCCTGACGGGGTAAATCCACACCGAGAATTCAGAGGATCGAATTCAAGGAATGACTGTGGCTACCCCTGTCCTGAATCCAGTAATCACCAAGGCCGGGCTTGCGCTTGTGCCTAGCGGAAGCACTCCGGGCCTGTCGGTCAAGCTGACCCATATCGCTATCGGGACGGGCCTCTATAACCCTACGAACGATGACTTTTCGCTTCGCAGTGAGGTCGCGCGCTACGCGATTTCCAGCGGTACGACACCGACGCCCACGTCTCTTCAGATCGGCACGACGATCACCGACACGGACCCGCAGGGGCGCTCGCCAAATGGTCTGGCTATCGGGGAAATCGGCTTCTATGCAGGAAGCACGCTCTTTGCCGTATGGAGCCAGCCCGCGACGCCGCTATTCGTCAAGTCGGCAGCATTCGATGTTCCTTTTGCGTACACGCTCGATATCTCTGTGCTGCCCGCTGGTTCTGTCACTGTCGTGACGACTCCCGATCCGGCAGGTATGGCCGCGCTGATTCTGCAACACGAAGCGAAGAACGACCCGCATCCGCAGTATGAAACGAAGACGCGTGTCGCGGCGCTCGAAACCGTCGTCAACGGCAAGCAGCCGAACCTTGGTTTCACGCCAGTCCAGCAAGGCGGCGGCATCGGGCAGGCAACAAACAAGGTCTATGTCGGATGGTCCGCTGGCGGACAGTTAAAGGTGACGGTCGATTCGACTGACCTGGGCGCAGTCGCATTCCTGAATAGCCCCGGCTTTAGCGGTGCGCCGACTGCGCCGACTGCGCCGCTGGGTGCAAATGATCTGCGCCTTTCGAATACGGCATTCGTGACCGCTGCAATCAGGACCGCGCTTGTCGGTCAGGTCGCGTTCGAGCCTCGCACCACGCCGCGCGCAGGCTATCTCATGCTCAACGGTGCGCTACTGAGCCGCGCCGCCTATCCCGACCTCTGGGCCTACGCGCAGACAAGCAGCGCACTCGTGACCGAGGCGCAATGGGCCGGGGGGAACTGGGGCTGCTTCTCGACGGGCGATGGATCGACAACTTTCCGTATTCCCGAAGCGCGCGGCGAGTTCCCGCGCTGCTGGGATGGCGGTCGCGGTGTGGATTCCGGGCGCGGTATCGGATCGTTCCAGGCTACGCAGAACCTCTCGCATGCGCACGTCGCATCGTCTGCCGCCGTCGGCGACCACGTTCATAGCGCATGGACCGATGCACAGGGCTGGCACGGTCATCACGGCAATACCTATGGCGCGGGCGGGCACAACCATAACAACGGGATATTTTCCCGGCTGTTCCGTCCACCCTACGGTGGCTCACTGACGGGTAGCGATCAGAACGGATCAGGCAGTGAACAGGCCGTCGGCGCTGGCGACTCGGCTGACATTGTGGGCGTGGGCGACCACGCCCACTCGTTTGATACCGATGGTGCCGGGTCGCACGGCCATAACGTCGGTATCGGCGGCGCGGGTAATCATGCGCACACCATCTATATCAACGCTGACGGCGGCAACGAATCACGCCCGCGAAATATCGCCCTTTCAGCAATGATCCGGGCTTACTAAGGACCGACCATCATGTTCATCCACCAATACGATTCCCTGACGGGCCAGTACACGAACAGCGTTCTCGCTACCCCCGACCCGCGTACCGACGGCTGGCTGATTCCGGCATTCAGCACGCCGGTTCCCGTCCCCGAACGCCAGCGCGGCGAGTGGCCATTTTTCATCAATGGCGGGTGGGTCATGCGCCCGGATTTCCGGGGCTTGATGCTCTATCGCACGGACAACGGCGATGCAGCGGAAATCCTGATTGCCGGTATCGGCCTCGAAGAAGCCGGGCTCACGGCAGAGCCCCGGCCATCGGATGAATACCACTGGGTTAATGGTGCGTGGGAGATTGATCCGGCTGCGGTCGCCGCACGGGTTCGCAAAGAGGCAATGAGCGAATTCGATACGCGCATGAACGCGGCGCGCGAAAAGAACTGGGGCAAGTCAGACGCGCACGCTATGGGAATGCTCACTCCGCTCGAAGCTGGATTGTTCAGGGCATGGGCCGCGTATCAGTTGGAGCTTGTGCGCATCACGCAAGGCCCGGACTTCCCGAACGTGCGCGAATGGCCGACGGAACCGGACGAAGCCGCCGTGACTGCGCAGGTCGAAGCCGAACAGGAGGCGCAGCGCGTCGCCGACGCAGAGCGGGCGCGCATCGCCGCCGAACAACAGGCTGCTATCGACGCACAGGCGCAGAGCGCGCAAGACGCACTCACTGCCTCTGGCGGTAGCGGTGAGGCGTCCGCTGACGAACAACCGGGCGCGTAATGCCTTCGGAAACCGCTACCGCCGCGTTCGTTCGCGCGATCCGCAAATTCGCCGTGCAAACGCCGGTTTGGTCGGATGCCGTTCGCTATCACTCGAAGCCTGACGAGCGTCTTGACCTGACGCTTGTCGCGCAGCGGGTATATGGCGACCGCTCGCTCTATCTCGTGCCCTTCGCGGCGGCGGGGCTCGATACGCTCGAACAGGTATTGCCCGAACAACTGCTCGTTATGCCGACGACCGCGCAACTGGCGACCATAAAAAAGCAGACCGGGTATCTGAGCGACGCAGAAAGCTCGGCTTACGCGTCACTGGATTAAGCGAATGCCCATCGATTCGAATCTGCTGCATGACATGCTGAGAAGGCGGGCTACGGCCCGCCCGACCTCGGCGGCAAAGGAAGCCCGCGAGCGCGAGAGCGCGGACCTCGAACAGCGGCAGGCGGCGAATACGATCCTGAAGCCGAACGAGGTCTCGGGCGAATACGACGCCGGGCGGCTTCTCATGACGACTCGGCGCGGCACTCTGCGCCCGATCACGCATGCGGATATACGCGCGTTCCAGCAGAACATAGCGCGGCTGAAAAAGGATCGCCGCTTTACGGGCGGCATCACGGCACAGGACGTCATCGACCTGTCGCTTGATACCGACCGTAAGCGCGCGAATGCGGAAATTCGTACGTCAGTCCCCGTCGCGGTCAAAGCCGATGTGTTCCACTTCGTCACCAACAGTGGGCCGGATTCTGACGTTTCCCGGCACCATGTCCACGTCGAATTCATGGACTTTGAGAGTGAGGTCGCAGCATCGAAGCTCGACCCTAAGAAAATCGGCAAGGCCGTCGCGAAAGGCAAACTGAAGTTCAATTGCGACTGCGGCAGACATCGCTACTGGTTCCGGTACATCGCCACCATCGGACACTACAATTATTCCCGACCGGAAACCGGCTATCCGAAGATCAGGAACCCCAAGTTGCAGGGCGTCGCGTGCAAACATGTCCTGCGGACGATGCACGTCATCCTGAGAGACGCGGCAATACACAATCGCATCGCCGATCAGGTCGTCAAAGCGCGTGCCGTGCTCGACAAAAAGCTGCTGAAGGTCGAGCGAGTGAAGGCGGCAGAGCTGCGCGCACATGCCGACGAACAGGCGGCGAAGAGTACCCAAAGCACGAACCTGCGGCGAAGCTCGAAGGCAGTGAAGGCCGAACAGACAGCCAAGGTCAAGGCGCGCAATAAGATGGCTAAGAAGGCCGCAGAGAAGCTGCCGAATAACCCGACGCCTGCACAGGTATCGGCGGCGACAAAGAAGGCCATCGCGGGCCTGCAAGCGGCCCTGCAACTGGGCGCGATCACGCAGACCATGTTCGATACAGCCATTGCCAACCTGGGTAAAGTCAAATGATTAACGAGATTCCGCGCAAGGTCATGGAAGCGGCCAACACGGTCGCGCTCAAGCATCCGCAGTCAATGGATGCGACGATCTATCGCAAGGTATTCAAGCGCACGAATACGACCGGCGAAATGATGGGCGGCGCGCCCACGCTCGGCGGGCTGGGCGTGCTCACGCCGGAAGACGAAGACCAGTACGAGTATCAGGAAGTCGGCGAAGTGAAGCTGCTGATTGTGAGCCGCTTTGATGGGGAGCTTGATACGACCGACCGCGAGGATTCGTTCGTGCCGGGCTCGGACATGCAGGAAGCGCTGATTGCATCAGTCGCCTCCCCGCCTGTCGAAATCAAGAAGTATGACCTTGTGGCCGCGATGCCGGGCGGCGGGGTCGTGATTGCGTTCGAAATCCTGAAGCTGCCGACGACCGTCTCGATTTTCCCGTACACGACGAAATACGTCATCGCGCCGCGCGACGACCTGCACAGCCTTAGTCCGTGGGCGGGATAGTCGGCGGCTCGCCGTGCGGATTGCGCAGAAAGATGACGCCATCGGTGGGCTGCTCGGCAATCAACACCTGCCTGTTCCGGTAGCGCGGCGGAATGTCCCGCACGTCAAAGCCGGTCGGCAGAATCATGACGCTGCCCGCTTCAAGGTCGCAGCCGTGCTGCTCGGCAAACGACTGGAACTGCGCTTCCCACGATGAAAACTGCCCGGATACCGCCGCAATGGCGCGCTTGAACTCCGCAAGCGTGGGCACTTTCACATTCTCGGCGGGGCCGACGGTCGCCGTTGCCCCGGCGAAGGTGTTATAGCGCAGCATCAGCGTTTCTTCCGTTGGTAGTAGATGACGGCCTCACTCAAGACCTTCGCCAGTTCTGCGCGCGCTTTCTTCGGGCCGACCATAGCGTCGAGTGCAGCGGATGCCTCGGCGGTGAGCCAGGCCGTTACGCGCTGCTCGCCACGCGCGGCGCGCTCGGCGTCGCTGCGACGGCGGCGTTCGGCGGGCGTCATCGGTTCATCATTGATTCGTAGCCTGACCATCCTTCAATCCTCTTTGTTGCTCAACTCGGGGTAATGTTCCTTCGCCTGCTCGTTCAATTCCTTGCACGCGCGGCTAGAAAGGGGGATGGTTATGCACTCGAACGAAACCCAGTCTTCGCCCACGGCATCCGCGCCGCAGACTTTTTCTAGCATCCGTTGAGCATTCTTGTTCAGGCGATAGCTCATAGCGGTGACGGACTCAAGTCCTGCTCCTTGTATTCTGCCGCCTGGAACACGACATTTACCACGACGTTATCCTTGCCGTCATAGTATCCGACGTGCGCGAGATACCCCTCTTTCGTGCGTACCTTGTCGCCCTCTTCGAAGCGGCGCGGCGGCGGCTCGACGCCTTCGAGCACGGGCGCGGGCTCGCCGCCCGGCTTGAACTGCTTGCCGAACACGGCCATGCCCGCGATGAACCGCGCGCCCTTGGCGTCGTTTATGAGGCGTTCGAGCCGGTCCATCAGTTCGCCCTGGTCCGTGGCGCTCTCGATGGCGGCGCGTAGCTCGCGCTCGATGGTGTCGAAGTGTGCATGCATGTCAGTTCTCGTGCGAACGGCCCGCTGGCAGGCCGCCTTATGTCAGTGTCGCGGGTGGCGGGTTAGCGCCTCGTGCCGGTGCTGCCAGAGCGAGTGAATCGCGTCATTGCGGCTGTCAAACCTACCGAGAACCCTGCAATCCGAATCGGTGCGGGGGTCGTGGTACGTGTGAATATCCGAGAGCCACTTTCCGTCCACCTTCAATTCATAGCCGCCGACGCACTCCGCGCCTTCTGGCGAGGTCAGCGAAAGTTCGCAGCGGCGCATGAGAAAGCCATTGCCAGCCGTCGGCGGATAGTTGATGTTGTGCTGCACGAAGTATTCGCCGTCGTCCAGCAGGACAAGGCCGCTCTCTGAATCACTCACTTGTATGCCTCCACAAGATAATCGCCTTGCCGATCAAAAGAGCCGATTCCGCTGCCGACCTTGATGCCGGTCGCGGGCTTCATGTAGCCGTCGCCCTGCCAGTCTTCGCACGCATCAATCACGGCTCTCTGCGTGGTGCGGAAATGCTTCGCGGCTTCGCGCACCGTCGGATAGCTCCGGGTCGGATGCCTAAAGCCGCTTGCGAAGTCGAATAGTTCCTGCGGTGTCATTTGTCGGCTTCCAAGGTTTTCACAATCGCCTTGCCTTCCTCGCGGCCAGCGAAGTACGCATCGAACTCCGCACTTCCGACCCAGTAGGGGATGCTCGGCTGAATGCCGTCGATATGAAGCGCCAGCATGGCGCGAACGCCCGCCCTGTAAGCATTGCTGCGGGGCTCGCGACCGGTTTCCGGTGCAAACGTCTTCGCCATCACTTCGTCAACAGTCAGTTTCTTTTCGCTCATGTCGGCCAGTTCGCATTAGGCGCGAGCACAGTGCGGAACTTCGGTTCCGGCGCGCTCGTGCGCGGGGTTGCGGTCGTCGTGCTCTTCGCGGCCTTGGCTGCTGCGAGCACTGTCTTGTGCCGCTTCACGATGGAAAGCGGCGGCTCTTTGGTTCGTGTTGCCACTCATTCTCCCCTGCTGTCTAAAAGCCATATCGGCCCGCACAAATCGGCCCGATGCTGTTTGCGATGCTTACCGGGTCCGTCAGTTCGAGCCCGCAGCATGAGCAACGGCCCGTTTCCTGCCCGAATGCCTCGGCGGCTTTCTTCGGGGCGGCGCACACGGCCACAATCGCGGCCCTCTGCGCTTCGGTGCATTCGCGCGCGGCGTGGAACTTGCCCTCGGCGATCTTGCCAAGGTACGCGCCCTCTTCCGTCACGTAAATCGCGCCCTTGTTACGGCCCGTCGCCGGCGCGAGCTTGAACAGGAAATCGCCCAGGTACATTTTCGGCTTTTTCAGGCCGCTCGCTGTGGCGTTCGCGAACGCTTCGACTACGCGCGACACGCCGGACACGTCAACCGGCGCAGCAGCGGGGCTCAGGCCGCGCCGTACGGCGTCAAACATCGGCTGCGTGAGCGTGCCAGTCTTCAACAGGTATTCGTCGCAGGAGCGCGCGAAATCGTTCGTTGCCGAATGGGCGATGATCCACTTGATTTCCGGTGCGTTCGATTTAAGGTACATAGCGCGCTCGCTGCGTTCGTTGAACATGACTCAATAGTATGCGCTCACGAATTATTGTGCAAGTCCCTTCAAGCGGCCAGCGGCGCGCGCTCTTTTTCGATGCTCCGTAGAAGCGCGGACCACGCCGAATTACGCCCGAAAAACGGCTTCTTTTCCTCGTCGGTCTGGCACTCGGCGAGCTTCAGTTCGCACTCGGCGATAGCCAGCTTGCCGTGCTCGGTGAGGATATGCGCCTCGGCCTCGGTGACTTCAATCACGGTCGAGCCGTCTTTCGCGAGCCCGCCAGCGGCCCACGCGGTGCGCAGGGTATCGCGGATCGTGTCGCAACCTGACAGGCCAGCATAGGGCGCACCGTCCTGCTCGCCCGGCATGATGATCGATTGCATCTTTTTGCTGATTTTCAGTTTCATGGTTTCCTCGCTTAAGTGCCCGCCTGCGCGGGCGATGGTCATACGTTCGGATACTCGTGAATTTCGACTGCGTAATCACGGCCCTTCGTCCTGCGTGCCCGCGCCCGCGATTGCCAGTGACCGCAACAGTCGTGCTCGCACTGGCATCCGTAGCTCATGGCGTCTTCGATTGCTGCGACGGCATCACGCGGGGCAACGCCACGCGGCGCGACCACGGTAAGCCTGCGATCACGCGACTCACCATCGTCACTCCAGCGTAGCCGCTCACCGCCTAACACCTTGAACGTGCCAAGGTATTCGCTGCGGTCCAGATGCTTATAGCCCTCGCTGTACTTGAACGTCAGGCGTTTATAGCCGATGAATCTTTCTGGCATGGTTTCCTCATTCCATCATGATTGCCCGCCGAAGCGGGCGCGGTTGTTACTGCGAAATCCAGAGCGTGCGCCGGACGAAATCCGTCATGGTCTTGCGGTCGTAACCCTTGCCCGTGGTCACGTAGCAGCGGAAGCGCGCGCCCTTCGCAACGAGGGTGTCGCTCAGGGCGCGGCGTGCAAAGTCAAGCGCATCGGCCTGCGTGATCTGGATTGCGCCAACAATTGCATCGCTGTAGCAACGCTCCTGGTCGCCCTCGATACCGGCATCAAGCCGGATAGCGATCATGACCTTGAAACCGCGTTCCTTGAACTTGATGGACTGTTCAAGCTCGGTGGGTGTGAGCAACTTTGCATTCGAGTAGTCGAGACTGCCCTCGATAGTCATTGCGTCGATCACTGCTTTTGCGGTTGCCATGTCATTACCCCGTTGTTGATATCGCCTTGACATGAATAGTATGCGCTCACGAATGAGTGCGCAAGCGATATTTATTCGATAGGAAAACGCGTGACCGGCGCGCGCGGCCCGCCCCCGACAATGGCCGTATGGACTCCTTTACGCGACTTTTCGAAGCCGCCCACGCGGGCGCATACGGCATGAACACGCTGCCGGAACCCTCGCGCGCGCAGCGCGAAACGGACGACTACACGAAAGGTCATGGCTCGTTTCAGGGCATCCCGGTCGTGATCGAGAACCCGCGCGGCTCGATGCGCAAATGGTCGGCGGACGACGGCACAAGCGGCGAGAACCTGCAAACCGCGCATTACGGCGGCTTCGCGGGCGTGACCGGCGCGGACGGTGACGAACTGGATTGCTACATCGGCCCCTACCCTGAAATCGATCAGGTGTTCGTCATCAATCAGTTCGTGCGCGGTGCGTGGGACGAGCACAAGGTCATGATCGGATTTCCAGACCGGCGCACGGCGGAATCGGTCTATCTAAGCAACTTCAAACCGGGATGGCCGGGCCTCAATAGCTGCGTGGCCTGCACCGTCGATCAACTCAAGTGGTGGATGGCGAACGGCGACCTGTCGAAGCCCCTCACGCCGGAACAACTCCCCAACGAGGAACGCAAGGCTATGGAAAAGGTACTTTGGGATAGCGCGGAACAACCGCAACCGAAGGGCGCAACCCTCGCACAAGTGCTGTACGCCATTCGCGAGCACGACAAGGATGACGTGCTGATTTTTGACGCCGTGACGATGGCCGATATTCTCGAAGACTCGGACGGCGTGATCCAACTCGATGCGCTCGTGCTGCCCTACCGGAAGCTCGAACGTCAGATGGCGATCCTGCAAAAGCTGCTCAATCGCGTGGGCGGCGACCTGTCCGTACTCGCGATGCAGGTGACGGACCCGTTCAAGCGCAACGGCACGACCAACATCGCGGCGATTTTCGAGCTGTCCGACGGGCAAACCCTGACCATCTTTTTCCATAACCCGGACGTGACGCCAGGCAAGATCATGCCCAGCGACGAGCTTGTATCGTGGAAATGGATGCTCAACAAAAAGGACGTGACGATTGTTGTTGCGCCGGAACGCGGGCGCGACCTCAACGTTCGCAGCGTCGCCGCGCGCGTCATGATGCTGGCGAAGAAGAACAGCGCTCGATTCCAGACGGCCAACGCCAAGCGCGCCGCCGTCATGGAAGCCATTGATACGCTGAAGGGCGAATTCGAGACGAAGACCGAAACCCTTAATGGCTTGCTGTCTGAAATCGCAGACCTCGAAGTGAAGGTCGCCACGAAGCCGCCGAAGGCCGCAGACCCGGAACCGCAAGCTGCCGCAGAGCCGGAAGTGCCGCTGGCAACGCAGGTTGCCGCTGCGATGGAGCCGGACGAGAAGACCGTCGCGCAAACCGCTATCGACAATCAGGACAACGCCACGCTCGACGCCATTCAGGCCGCGCTCGATGCGCAGATTGACGCACTCTCCCTCGAAGACCTGCGTCAGATGGCGATCTATGAGCCGACCTCCATTGCTGGCGGCGACAAGCTCGATGAATACGACCTGCGCGCGAAGCTCAAGCAGATGCACCCGGACGACATTCAGACGAGCCTCGGCTACCTCGCGACACTGCGCGAGAGCATTGCCGCCGAAGAAGCCGCCCGCGCCGCTGCCGCCGCCGCGCAACCGGAACTGCCGCTCGAACCGGTCGCCGTCGTCGTGCCGCAACCTGAGCCGGTCATCGAAACGCCTGTCGGTATCGACCCGGAAGCGGTCGCTGCCGTACCTGCTGCCGATGGAGCGCCGGATATCACCTATCGCGCGGTGGATGACATGTTCACGGCGTTCTACCCGGAGACCGCTGCCGGTCAGGAAGCATGGAAGAGCATTGCGGAACAGACAGACGGCACCGGCAAGGTGCTTCATGCGCAGGTAGAAGGCACGATTCAACAACTGCGCGAGGCAGGCTATACGGTCGCCGAAGCGCCTGCCCCCGTGGCCGCGTCCGCTGACGACCTTTTCGCCGCGCTTGCAGAGCCGGATGCAGCCGCCGTCGTCGCAGTTGCCGCAGAGCCGGAAGCTGCTGCGCCCGCCGCCGTAGACATCGATTCGCTGCCCGGCGTGGTATCTGCCGAAGTGCCCTTCGATGGCATAGCCGATACCTCTCGCTGGCTCGTAATGAACGCCCCGCGCCCGCTCGTCGGCGATACGGTGCTCGACAATGGCCCAATGCTCGAAGGCCGCTTCTACGCACTTATCGACCTGTCCGACGCAGGCGCGGCGCAAGCGATCACTGAAAACCGCAGTAACGGCGCGGTGGCTGTGTTCGCCGCCGACAAGGCGACTCAAATCGCGATGGCTCTGCAAACTATCGACGCAGAGTACCTGCCTGCCTACCTCGAAATGTCCGCGCAGGAACGCGACGAAAGCATTGGCTCGCAACTCGCAGATTTGAACAAGGGCAAGACCTACGGCGAACTGAAAGCGCTCGCCGCCAAGGGTATGCCGGAAGGGGCCGCGCCGGTCTACGTCGAGCCGCCCCATAAGTCCGAACAGGTGCTCGACGCGCTGGCTGACCTGGGCTGGATCAAGACCGAACACGGCACTGTGAAAAAGGACGTAGGCGGCGGCGACACGTCTGGCGAACTTAACCCGGAAGGCAATCGCTACGTGTTCGCGCAGTTCGATGACACTGCGCGTTACCTCGCGCTCATGTCCGGCTTTGATACGGTGTTCGATATCGACACGCGCGACGGCACGGCGCATGACCTTGCGCTCGCGTTCAATACCCGCACGATGGAATGGGCGGCAAGCACGGCGTACCAAGCGCCGACGCCGGAACCCGAAGCCGCGCCGGGCCTGAGCGTCGAAGAGCGCATCGCGCGCGCCGCCGAAATGGGCGCGCAGGCATTCGCCGACGGCCTTGGCTCGGCCCCTGCCCTCAACCCCGCTGTTATGCCGTTGATTGCGGGCCTGCCGGTGGGCGGCGGCACCAACGACATACTGACGGCTTACACGAAGGCATGGCACACGGCCAACGCCGCCAACGCGCGCATCGCGCCGGAAGCCGCGCCGCCCAAGCTGCAATTCGCGCAACTCGGGCCTTATACCGGCTTTGTTCACGATGGAAAGGTCGTCACGGAAAACAATGGATATCAGCCGCTCGCAAAGGGCTGGAAGCTATATTCCGACGAAGACGTAATCGCGTTCAAGAATGCGAAGCGCTCGACCAACGCGGGCGCTGTCGGCATTGCCATGCGTGCTTTCGAAGCGAGCCCGCAGGAATACATAGACCGCGCCGAAAGCTGGCAGGCGGCCATCAACGCGAAGCCGGAGCCGGTCAGCCAGGCATCGCGCGGCAAGGGCATGAAAGCACTCGAACGCCTCACCGCATTCATGCCAAGCGCGCAACGCCGCGTGATCGGGCAAATGATGGCGGGCGAGGAAGGCCAGCATTTCATCGACAAGGCCATTGAGTGGGCGGGCGTTATCGACATGATGCCGAAGACCTACGAACAGGACGGCAAGGGCCTCTCCGCTGTCGCATACCTGCACTATTTCAGTGGCGGCTCTGACTTCTACATCACGGAAAAGGACAAGACCGGCAACGGGACTAAGCAGGCTTTTGGCCTCGCGGTCCTGAATGGACGCCGCGACGATGCCGAAATTGGCTATATCAGCATTGATGAACTCGTGCGCAACGGTGTCGAACTCGACCTGTACTGGGAAGCCGCACCGATTGGCTATCTGAAAGACCCGGACTGGCAACCCGAAACCGACGAGCCGGAAGCCGCCCCACTCGTGCCTGCTGCTGCGCCGGAACCCGCACCTGAGCCAATCCCTGAACCCGCGCCTGCAAGCGCACAACCTGCCGCCCCTGTCGATATGGAAAACTACATCAAGGTCTCTGCCGATAGCATCGCGGAACTTCGCCGCGTGGACGTCTATCGCGTGCTCAACTCGCTCGCCGCCGACAACATCGACGGCGTGACGCGCGCCGCCCTCGCGAACTGGATCATCGCGAACCGTCCGGACCTCACCGCCGAAGTGACCTCGGTCATGGCCGAAGAGTGGCCCGGTGAACTCGATTCGACCGCCGTCGATCCGGTTGTGCCAGTCGATCAGCCGCTACCGGAAGGTACGAACGCAGTGCCCGCCGCCGCTGGCGAAGGTGACGACCCGCTGCGCGCCGCTGACCTCGCGTTCCTGAGCGACGTCACCGAAGGCCGTATCGACATGTGGACGAACGACCCGTCGGAACGCATCGAAGCGATTGTCCAGAAGTACGGCGACGATGCGGCGGTGGTGGACGCGGCCCGTGCTGCGATCAATGCCTACGTTGATGAAATGTCCAAGTCGCTGAATTAAGCGGGCTCCATGCGGGCTGCAAGGCCCGTCAGAGCTAGGAAAACGCCGGGCAAGAAGAGCAAAACCGCACTCGAAAATCAGAGTGCGGCCTAACTCTTTCCCCGGCGATAAATGACCACTCTAATCCTTGATGACGCCACGAATATGATGGCGTCCGACCTCGCGCGTATGCGTCTCGCGCGCGAAGGCAAGATGCTCGTCAAAGAGCGTGCATCGCTCACTGCCGACACGGCGGACATGATCCGCGCGTTGAAGATCGGCAAGCGCATCCGCGAAATCGCCATCGAACTGGGCAATCGCCCTCCCGCTCAATCTGTCGCCGCCCCCGCTGCCGCGCCTGCCGTGCGCGCGGAACCAACCGCAGAGTTTTACCCGGACGAAGGCCGCAAGACTGTCACGCAACGGCAGAAAGACAACAACGCCGCGATTGCCCTGCTGCGCCGGATTCAGGCGGGCGACGTCGAAGTGACCGACGAAGAGCGCGCCATCCTCGCGAAGTACAGCGGCAACGGCGGGGGTCTTACGGGCGCTGACGGCCTCACGGGCTCCCCGCATGAGTACTACACCCCGAAGCCTATCGCCGAAGGCGTGTGGGGGCTGCTCGGCGAACTGGGCTTTGCGGGCGGCTCTGTGCTCGACCCGTCGGCGGGTAGCGGAATCTTTACAGCCACGCGCCCGAAGACCGCGGTTATGACGCAGATCGAACTGGACGAAACGAGCGGCGCGATCAACGCGGCCATCAATGACGGCCCGACCGTCAATACAACCGTCTCGCCGTTCGAAGCCATTGCCGCCGCGACGCCGGACGAAATCTATGATGCGGTCGTCACCAACGTCCCGTTCGGCGACCTCGCCATGCGGGGTGATAACGCGCAGAAAGACAAGCGTTTCCAGAAGCGGAACCTTCAGGAATATTTCATCCTGCGCTCGCTGCAAAAGCTCAAGCCTAACGGGCTCGCCGCGTTCATCGTGCCGCCGTCCATCGTGGGCGGCAAGGGCGCGAAGTCGTGCAAGCTGCGGCTCGAAGCGTCACTCATGGCCGAATTCGTCGGCGCGTACCGCCTGCCGAACAAGATTTTTACCGAGTCCGCTGCCGCCGACACGATTACCGACGTGATCGTGTTCCGCAAGTTCTCGCGCGCGACCGCGCAGCGCATCACCGAATTGCAGGAACAGAACCCCGCTGTGCTCACTGAAGCGCGTGTGCTGTGGCCGGAATTCCTCGACGGCCAGTACTTCAAGGGCGAAGGCCGCAAGTACGTGCTCGGCGAAACCGCGATGGGCATGAGCAAGTTCGGCGAAGTCGAGAAGGTCATCAATGACGACTCCATCGGCAACATCGCGAAGCTGCTCAAGCGCTTCCCGCACTCGCATATCGACTGGGAACTGCTGAACGCGACCGAAACCGCGCCGATTGTCTACGCCGATGGCGACGTGATCCATCAGGGCGGCCAGACGCTCGAATACCGCGATGGCGAGTGGCACGCGCTCGATTCGCAGGTCGCCGACGACCGCGCCATGCTCGACCTTGGGCAGAAGGTCAATAGCCCGCTCGATGCCGTCAATGCGGGTGTGACGTGGGCGCAGGCCGATGCGTATATCGACTACACCCTGAAAATGGGCAAGTATGCCGACGTTCAGCCGTGGCTCACCGCGACAAGCAAGGCCGTCAAAACGCTCGGCGAAGGCGACATGCAACCGTGGTGGGAAGCCATCACGGCGGGCATGGCCGCAATGGACTTGATGCAGGCGGCGGATTCGTCGGAACCGTTTGACTACAAGTCCGCCTACCCGCTGCTCTCGACGCAACTCGCCAAGTGCCAGGCATACGGCAACAAGACCATCGCGAAAGGCTCTCGACTCGTCAAGGACGCGCTGCTGTCGATCCGCAACGCGCGCATCAAGGGCGAATTCACGCCCTTCTGGCTCGGCGAAATCCGCGCCAACGTCGAGACGAAGGCCCTCACGCCGACGCAACTCTACGAAAAGATCCGCTACGAGAGCGAAGACGAAACCGGCTATGTGCCGGTCTCGAAGCTGCGCGAAGCGCTGACGGACTTCGACCCGCTCGAATCGGAAGAGTGGTGTATCGGTGCGGATGGGCAGAGCGTCATTCACGCGAACGACTATTACATGGGCACATATGGCGGGTTCCTGAAGCAGTCGCAAGCCGACCTCGAAGCGGCGACGGACCCGGACGTCCGGGCAAAGATCGTGCGCCAGATGGACCGCGCGAAAGAGCGTATCAACGTGGTGGACGTCTCCACCATGACGTTCAACCTCTTCACGCCGCACGTCTCGATGCTTCAGAAGCTCGAATTCCTGCGCACCTATGTATCGCCGGATATCATCATTTCGGGCGACGAATTCGATATCAAGCAGGGGTCGGTTCCGAAGTATGCGAGCGCGGAAGACCGCGCCGCGCACAAGGCGATGCAACGGTTTGTCAAGGGCTACCTGAAGAACCAGAACATCACGACCATGAGCAAGTCGGCGGACGTCGAATCCGATCCGGCCGCCGAAGCCGCCCTGCTGCGCCGTATCAAGGAAATTGCCGACAAGGCCAAGGCGCAATTCGATTCGTGGGCGCGCGCCAATGAGGAAGTGCAGGCGGCACTACATCAGAAGCTCAATGACCCGAACGCGCTTCGCTTTATCGAAGAGCCGGACGGCACGCCGCTCGATATCCCGAACCTGAATACGGAAACGTTCAAGCCGCATGCGTACCAGTACGCGGCGGCGCGCCGCTACGGGCGCTCGTTCGGCGGCGTGCTCGGTTTTGACGTCGGGCTCGGCAAGACCCTGACGGCCCTCGCCACGACCGCCTATGTCCAGTCCATCGGTGCGAAAAAGAAAACGTTTTTCGTGGTCCCGAATGCGACCCTCACGAACTGGAAGAAAGAAGCGGGCAAGGCGTACCTCGACACGTCCGACTGCCTGTTCGTGGGCGTGGTGGCGGGAAAAAACGGCAAGGACAAGGTGGATAACGCGCAGGTCAAGATCGACCTGAATGTGATCCGCGAGAACCGTCATAGCAAGATTTTCATGACGCTCGAAGCGTTCAAGCTGATTCCGCTGCGCGATGAAACGATGGAGTCGTATATTGCGTACCTGACGGAAAACGACGACGCCTACGCACTCGCCGAAGAGGAAGCGCAGAGCAAGCGCGCGAACATCGCCGCCGACGCGCAGGCGGGCAAGGTCAAGGATTTGGGTGTGAAGTCGGGCGCGCTGCCCTTCTTTGAAGACCTCGGCGTCGATTCGCTCGTGCTTGACGAAGCGCACAACTACAAGAATTCGAAGCTCACGTCTTCGGAATTCAAGGGCGCGAAGTACCTCGCCGATCCGGCCAAGTCGCAGCGCGGCATGGATATGCAGGCGAAAGCCTGGTACGTCCGGGGCCTGACCGCGCGCAATGACGGCGTGATTTCGCTGACCGCGACGCCTGTCACCAATTCGCCGCTCGAAGTCTATTCGATGCTCACGCTGGCGCTGGGCGAAGCCGAAGTGAATGCCATGTACGGCGTGACCGGCGCGGACTCATTCATGGCCGCTGCCTGCGATATTGACGAGCGCGAAGAGGAAAACATCGTTGGCATCCTGCGCCCGGTACGCGTCTTTACCGGTCTGCAAAATGCCGGGCTCCTGCGCCGCCTGCTGCAAACGTCCGCCGTCATCAAGACCGCCGAAGACGTCAAGGCGGATGGCATCAATATCAGCGTGCCGGAAAGCGAACTGATTGCGACCGGCGTCGATATCGGCGCGGACTCCTACGCCAAAATCATCGACTACAAGGATCAGTACCTTGATGCGGTGGCGGTGCTGAAGGCGGGCGGCGGTGCGAGCCCCGAAGAAAAGCTCGCGGCCTCCCCGTTCAACCTGATTCGCAAGATGACGAAGGTCATCAACGACCCGGAACTCGATGCGGGCATCTTGACGTTCAAGTTCGAGCGCGCCGACGAAGCCGCAGCGGTCAAGGCTATCGACGTGTTCAACAAAAAGAACATCAAGGAACTGCGCGACTACGAAGACCCGAACGCTGCGCCGGAAGACGTGACGGTGAAGGTCGTCAAGGACACGGAAACGGGCGAAGCGATCAGCAAGTTCATCATCACGATCCGCGCGCGCCGGGCCGCGAGCGGTAGCGCGATTGAACTGCTCTCTACCGACTTCGAGACGCAGGACGTGCTGCTCAAGCTGCTCGACGCGAACGGCATTTCGCCGGGCATCAATGTGAGCCCGAAGCTCGCGGCGGTGCTCGACAACGTAAAGAAGGAAGCCGCCTACCCGCGCCATATGGGGCACGCGAAACAGATCATTTTCTGTGACGAACTGGGCCTGCATCACAAAATCCGCCTGGCCATCGCGCAGGGCGTCGGTATCTCCCCGTCGAAAATCAAGATCGTGAATGCCGTATCGGTGGACGTGGCCGGTATGCAGGACGTGCAGGACGGCTTTAACGCCGACGGCGAAGACAACAAGTATGAATACATCATCGCCAACAAAAAGGCCGAAGTCGGCATCAACCTGCAAAAAGGCACGCAGGCAATCCACCATATGACGATTGGATGGACGCCGGACTCGATCCATCAGCGCAACGGGCGCGGCGTGCGTCAGGGCAACCCGATTGATCGCGTCATGGAATACCACTATGACGCCGACGGCACGTTCGACGCCTACAAGCGCAAGCTGGTCGGCATCAAGGCCGACTGGATCGGCGCGCTCATGAAGGGCGATTCGAGCAAGATCAAGATCGAAGGCGACATGACCGCCGCCGATTACGAACTGCTCGCGAGCGCGGTCGGCGACGCCGGGGCGATGGATCGCATCAATGACGAAATCGCAAACCGCAACAAGCGCGAGAAGGTCGCCGCCGCGAAGGTGCGCCAGTTGCAGAACGTGCGCACGATTGAAGCCGCCGCACAATGGCTTGGCAAGTTCGGCATTGATAGCGACGGCGACGAGCGTAAAGGCTTTAACCAGTGGGTCAATACGAAGATTTCCTCGCTCAACATCACGACCGCGAAAATCGCCGAACTGAACCGCCGCCGCGATGAAACCGAATCGGATCTCATGCGCACGCGCCTGGGCAAACAGATCGGCGAACTGAGCGCGCAATTCGATACGGCCCTCGGCGTGATTGCCGGGCTCGCAACGAACGGGCGCGTCCCCTCCCCGCGCAACGTGTGGGCACCGCTGACCGACGACGAACGCAAGACGGTCGCCTTTGCGAACTGGAAAAAGGACTTCAATATCCAGTCGCGGATGCGCGAAGAGTCGGAACGCGGGTTCCTGACGATTGCCGAAGACGGCTATTCAGCGGATTCACTCGAAGCGTTCAAGCGCGGCGAAGCGCAGATCGTGACGGGCGCGCTGGTCGCTATCGGCTCGTTTGTCGAGCACGAGAACAAGCTGCTTGTCGTCACGAAGGGTAGCAAGCGCGGCGGCACGACGGGCCTGCTGTACGGCTACGATCCGGCCACGCAGAAGGACTATGAACTGCTGCGCATGCCGAAGCCGGTTTTCACCGAACGCGGCACGGCTCGCTGGACGTCGCTCGTGCAACAGGCCGCGCGTGCTGACGAGTCGGTGATCGCGGAGAACGCGGAGAACGGCTTCTATGCCGACGATGCGCGCCTGTACATGTCGTATGTGTCGGACGTGCGCGAAGCCATCACCGTGCCGGTCCCGTCGGATGCCCTGAGCCGCAATTCGTTCTCGTTCAAGCGCCCTTACTTCCCGCTCGCGCTCGAAGAGAACGCGACGGGCGGCCCGCTAATTGACCGCATCCTTGCCGAACAGGAAAAGCTGCTCGAACCGACCTCGCGTTACAACGCGGTCAAGCCGCGCGACATGCGCAACCTTGCCCCTGCGCTGACCGATCCGACGGCCCGGATTGCCGCGATCCGCGAATACTGCATTGCGCACAAGCTGCGTGCCGGTGCGCAAGACCTCGCCTCAATTTCGAGCGGTCTGTCGCTGCGTAACATCGTGGAACAGTCGAACCTCAAGAGCGATTTTTTCAAGGTGCTGCCTGAAGGTATCGCGGCGTGCAAGTCGCCGGAAGACCTCGACGTGTGGGCGCTGCAATGGTTCGCGGACAAAACCGACTGGCTCGAAGTAAAGAACCTCGAATCGGTACTGGGCTATGAAATCTCGACGTACCGGCGCGCGCAGGCAAAGATTGACGACGGTCGCGAGCGCTGGGTGCTGATTCAGGACAATATCCAGTGGACGATCAAGGATGACGCGATCAAGGCACTGCAAACAGCCATCGAAGGCGGCTTCCTTATGTCGGAAATTCTCGACACAAACGGGGGCAACAATTACCCGTACGCGGCCATGCCGTCGGGTTTCCTCGCATCCGGCAACGGTCGGAAAATGGCTGAACTGGTGTTCGCGCAGGAGGGCGATCATATCGAACTGAAGACCGGCGCGGAACGTACGCGGGCCTCGATGGGCGTGTCGAACAACGTGCGCCTGTACGTGGACAACTGGGGCGATGCTGCGGCTACCGTGTCGGGCGTCTATTCAACCCTGTGGGCGAACATGGTCGGCTGGGCGAAGAAAGCCAAGGCCCTGCATGCGGCGGACTCGGCGGGCGTCGATATTCCCGGCATCCTGAAGGTGCTGCGCGCGCAACCGGGTGTGATCGACGCGTTTGTCGGCACGACTGACGAGCGCTTTACGCCGACGAAGTACGTCAAGGGTTCTTTCGTGTTCGAAGCTGGAAAGTACGTTAACCTGCAACTCGTGCGCGATGGCGTGACGTACAACAAGGTCGCGGTAGCGGGCGCGGGGGGTCTGGCAGGCCGCACGTTCGATAACAGCCTGAAGGCGTTCCGCGTGACGACTGAGCCGGGCCAGAAGTTCAGCAACGGGGCCGAAGTGGCATCCCTCGCGAGCCTCTTCGCTCACCTTGGTCTGGACATGGCCGATTACCAACTCTAACCCTCACGCCGCCGCTCGATGCCGGGCGGTGGCATGGAACCAGACATGACGATTACCGCTTACAAGATGGACCCGGCGTGGCTCGAAGAGAAGCGCCAGGAGTACGCCGCGCAGGTCGCCGCGAAGTTCGGCGCAGACACGCCCCTGCTGCCGCTCTTCGTCGGCCAGACGGTCAAGGTACTGGCGGGCGACAAGCTCGCCTATCTGCGATACGGGCCGTACTGGTGGGCCGTCAAGCGCGTGCTACAGGGCGCGGACGTAGGCGCGGGTGCTTACATGGAGCCCATGTGGGCGGATGAATACGCCGCCGCTGACGACGAACTGACGCTGATTGCGGCGTGGGCGTTTGGTGACGACCGGGGCCAGTTCGGCGTTATGACGCGCGAGTATGACCTCGATGGCGTCACGTTCCTGCTGTACGACCCGGACATGGAAGAGCAAGGCTGAATTGCAACGCGAAAGGGGGTGGTCATATCTCAAGCCGCGCGATTCGCGGTGGCTATAAAGCATCACCTGCTGCCCGGCTTCTGCCGGGCTTTTTTTCGCGCGCGCTCGATGGCCGTATCGGCTTCATGCGCGGCGTGCGCCTGCCGCATGCCCTCCACGGCAACCCGCATGATCGCGATTTCCTCGGCGAGCGTGAAGCGTCGCGGGCGCGGCTCAGGTGCGGGCCGCGCCGGGCGCGTCGCGGGCTTTCTCACAGCGCGTGCTCTTTCAGGTAGGTCCGCAGGGCATCGTTCATGCGGGTTTGCCAGCCGTCGCCGGTCGCGCGGAATCGTTCAACAATGTCCGCGTCATAGCGCGCCGTGACCGACACTTTCGGCGTCTCTTTCGGCGGACGACCCATGCGCTTGCGCTCTGCCATGACTTCGGCGAACGGACGCGCTTGCGCGAAATCCTCCTTCGTCCACTCCGGGTTATCCGGGTCGGCGGCGATGCCGCGTTGAATTGCGGCCTCTTCCTCGGGCGTGTTCCGAATCAGTTTAGTCTTGCTCATATTCGTCCATCTCCTTATTGCTTGCCCTACGCAGGCTGATAATGCGCAGCGTCTCGCCGCGCGGCGTGTAAATCACGCTGTATAGGCGACCGCCTAGCAAGGCGATGCCCCGGTAACGATCCTCGCCATAGTCGTGGCGCGTATCGGGCTTGACGTGCATGCCATTCCAGTCCAGTCGCGCGGCATCGGCGAGCGATACGCCATGCTTGGACTGGTTAGAGGCGTCTTTCGCCGGGTCGAAGGTGATTTCCATTCACTTAGTGTAGTAACAAAATGTCGGGAGCGCAACGACTTTCCGTAACAACAAAAAGTTTAGTGAACCACTTGCACTTCTATTTGTGAGCGCATACTATTGAGGCTCAGACACAGGAAAACGCACCATGACCACGAAGAAGCCGACCGCAGTCAAGCCGCCGAAGACAAAAAAGGCAGTTCACGAATTCAACGGCGTCAAAATCGTGGAATGGGAGAATGCCCGCAAGGGACAACAGTTTCAGGTGATCGACCCGCACGGCTATCACTACCGCTACGCATACAGCCTGGAAGACGCGCAGGACGTTGTTTTTCGCATTCAGAAGTGGGGTTGGTAAAGCGCACTGCGCCCGGTTCGCGCCGGGCTTCTCAATATCCACCACGTAGGGAGCAACAGCATGGAAAACATGGCAACGATGGCCCGCGCTGAAGCGGCGACGACGAGCGGCGAGCGTTCCTTCATTCGCTACGCTCGTGCGGTCGAGCGGATTCTCGGCTGCGACCTCGAAGACGGCTCGACGTCGGAAGGTCTGTGTCACGACCTCTTTCTCGATGGCGCAACGCCGGAAGACGCCGCGAGTGAGATTCGCGCCGACTGGCAAGCTGCCGCCGACGTGCGCGCAGAAGGCCGCGCCGAACGCTGCCTCTCGCCCGGCTACGGTTCCCGATAACATCGCCCGGCCCGCGCCGGGCTTCATCCATGCCACTATGAAAAAGATCAAACAAAACGGCCGTCTGTACCGCAAGCGCGAGCGCGAACTACGCGAGACGTATGCGCCCGCCATCGTGCCGTGCAAGACCTGCGGAAGCCCGCGCCATGTACAGTACAAGTGCCAATACTGCGAAGGGGAATGACGGCGTGAAAATCGACGAAAAGTTTAATCTGAAGTCAGCGCAGCTTGTCGAAGTGCAGCAACCGTATGTAAAGCGCGGGCCGCGCTTTGCGCTCGGCATGTCCGTTGAGTTTTACACTGCGCCGGGCAGTGACGACCGCCGTACACTCAGACTGCACCTGACGCCGCTCGAAGCCCTGAAATTCGCGCAGGACTTGATTGAAGCCGCGCGGCTCCAACTGGAAGGCTGATAATGACCAACGCTCAACTTGCAGCCCTGTGCCAATGGATCAGGGAGAAAAAGCCGGTCTACTGGCGCAGCCCGCACGACGACTCGATGCACCGCATCACGCGCTACGAGCCACAATGGGAAGAATGGGACGGCGCGCCGCTCGAACCAGCCCTACGCCTGTCGGGTGGCAAGTTCGCCGCGCTATGCTTCGTGGAACCGCACCACATTGTTTTCATGACACCCGCGTTCGCAAGCGAAGCCGCCGTCGCCTGACCGTCTGCCCAATCGAAAGAGCCCCGAAGAGCCTGACTCATTCGCGGCTTTTTCCTTATCCGGCGCAGGGATACTTCGCGCGTAACTTCATCAACAGCAACACCTCAACAATTTCTTCATTGCCGTCGCCCGGCTTCTGCGCCAGGTGCTCATTTACGACCTGCGTGGTGAGCTTGTACGCATCGCCCGTCGTCATGTCCCCGTTGTAGCAGAACAGAAGCGGCTGCTTTGCCGCAGCAAGGTATCCGTTCGCGTTCAGATACCCTTTGACGACGCCGCCCGCATACATTTCCGCGCCGAATCGATCCGTTTTGCTGCCGCTCGATAGTTGCCGGAATACGTTCGGCGACAGATCGGCGTGCGCGGGCGCGGCGACGCTCAGGGCCGCGACGAGCGCGGCGGCGATGCTCATTTTTTTCATATGAGGTTCTGTCTGTGTTGGTCGGCGGCCCCGTGCCGCGCGAAGCAATTGTACAAGACTTGACAGTACCCTTACGAGAACGTGAATGGCTAAGGAAAACGCAGGCCAGTGAGCGGCAAAGGCGCGGCGATCATGGATGCTGTTCCTACCTCGCCTCTCGCCATGCCAACCACGACGCAAGAAAACAGCAAATTCAAGGGCTTTCTCAAAGCACTCGGTTTTGGGAAGGGCACTGGTATCGAAGGCGTCGGGGCGACGGAACAGCAGGACGCGCTCACCGACGGCCTGACCGTCTCGATGCTGCTCGGTTCCGGTAAGAAGACCGCCCGCAATCGGATGCAGATTTACATGAAGTACATTGAAATGGTCGGCGATCCGATCATTTCGACCGCACTCCGCCTGCATGTGACGGCGGCACTCGGCGGACATGAAACGTCCGGTGATACGGTTTTCATTGAATCGACCAACGACGGAAAGAATGACAAGGCCAGAAAGAAAATGGCTGAAGAGATTTCCAAAGACCTCGCGCCGCTGTTCAACAGGATCGCATATACGGTCGCATTCAACGGCGCGGGATTTGGCGATGCCTACGCGCGCATCTATACCGATGGCAAAAACGGCGTGGTGGACGTCTACGCCGACGAGCTTGTCCATCCCTCTATGGTGACGAGCTACGAACGCGGTAATCAGACCGTCGGCTTTGTGGTGGCTTCCGGCCCGAAATCGACCGTACCGCTGAACCTGAATCAGATGGCGCGCATGAAAATGCCGCGCATGGTGTATCTGCCGCAGGTGCGCGCGCTTGAAAAGGCGATCAGGACCGCGCTCGACACGGACGATATCAACGCCCTGCCCCTTCTGCCCTCGCTGGTGGGCGGATCGTTTCTCGACGCAGCGGAAACGCCCTATGAGGCGCTGACGTCGGCCATGACCGGGCTAGTCGGCCAGCGGGTTCTGGATTCGATTGACGAATCCATGATGACCGTCAACATGGACGGCATGACGAAGGAACAGCGCGGCGCGTTCATGGACAACATGAAGGCGATCCTGCGCGCGAGCAAGCAACGGGCTGAAGACGCGATCAAGATGGGCCGCCCGGTGCTCGAACGCATCTATCACCTGATTCCGACATGGGGCGACAAACAGATGACCGCCCTGAATGGCTCACTCGCCACGGGGGGCGGGCGCGGCCAGTCGGGAACGCTCTCGATTGAAGACGTGCTGTTCTACGCGAAGCTGCTCGCTGGGGCGCTCGGCGTAGACCTCTCGATGCTCGGCTTTTCCGAACTGCTCTCCGGTGGCCTGGGCGACGGCGGTTTTTTCCGCACAAGCGCGCAGGCGGCGGAACGTTCGCGGCTTATCCGCGTGGGCCTCGCCGACTTCTTCAATCAGATTATCGACGTCCATACCTTCCACAAGTACAACGTCGTATTCCCCGCCGACGAGCGTCCTTGGGAACTGAACTTCTACGGCACGATTTCCGCGCTCGAAAGCGAGCGTCAGAAGACCAAAACTGAAGCGCAGAATACTGCCGCGCAACTCGTGCAGACCCTCGATGGCCTGAAAAACCTTGGGCTTAAGAACGAGAAAGCCATCATCGAAATCCTCGCCAAAATCATGCTGCTTGACGAGGATCAGGCGAAGCTCATCGCCAAGGCGCTGCTCGAAGCCATCGCCGACGGACAGGAACAGGCCGATGACGGCGGCGGTGGCGGCGGCGGCGGTGGCTTTGGGGGAAAACCGGCAAAGACTACTCCACCGCTCGATGACCAGGAGGATGCGTAATGCCGATCTTTGACGAAGTGACGCAGCGCATCACGACCACGACGAACAACCGGTTAGGCCAGATTACTGGCGCAGTGAAGGGCTTTTCTGTCATGGGCGCGGGTACGGCACTCGTTAAGAACGCCGTCGGCAGAATTGCGCCGCAGGCGTCTGGCGCGCTCGACAAGGCTTTGCGCGGGGACCTTGTGGGTGCAGGGCTCGATGCCGCAAGACAGACCGAAATCGGGCGCAAGCTCAATAGCCTGCTGACCGGCGACCTCGCAACCAATGTGCTGTTCAATGGCCTGCGCAATCCGCTACTCGGTGGTATCACGCCGTTTGAAGCCGCGCAGATCGTGGAAGAGGTGCAGAGCACGAACTACGCGAAGAAAAACCTCTATTTCATTGAGATTGTCGACTTCACACCGGGCGGCGGCGCGGCACCATCGTCGGGGCTTTTCAATCTGTTTTGCACGAGCGTGTCCATCGGTGGCGGGAACGTCATCGGCGAAGCGTACTCCGTGGGCTCCGGCGCAATCGATGCCGTTATCGGTGGCGAGCGCGACGAAATCCGGCTCACGACGCTCGATGACGCGAGCGGCCAGATGAAACGCTGGTTCAACCTGCGCAAGAACTTCATCGTGAAGCCTGATGGTACGTTCGGCGTGCCCGCCGACTACCTGCTGCAAATCCGCATCCTGCACGCGGCGCTGAACGATGAAGTCATGGCGCTATACGGCGGCTATGAGGACACATATATCGTGCGCCCGGTATCACTCGAAACTGAACTGAGCCGTGGTGAGAACGGCTTGCAGGAAATCCAGATGGCATTTTCCCAGTTCGATACGTTCATGTTCAATCAGAGCTAGGCCACTATGAAAGCGGATGCAAACGGGTTTCTGATTACCGACAAACCGGTAAACGCTGAACTGCTCACGCGCGGCATTAATGGCGTGCGCGCGGATACGGGCGCGATTCTCTCGATCCTGAAGAGTGGTGCGCGGCAGGCTGTGCAGGCCCGCCAGCGCGTGACCAGCAACGCGTCAAGAGGACGCGCGCAGGCCGTTAGCGGACTGCCCGGCTCGCGCGGCGCTGCTGCGCCCCTACCCGCCCCTGAGAAGACCGACGACGGCAAGAGCCTTGCGCGTATCGCCAACGCCCTCGCGCGGGATCGCGACGAGCGCGGGCGCTTCATGGCTGGGCCGAAGGCAGAACTGACGGAAGTCGCCAAGGCGATCAACTCAATGACTCGCCAGCAGGCCGCAGAGCATGCGCTGAAAATACGCGAGAAAAAAACGCAGTCCGGTACTAGCCGCGCGGCTCCGACCGCCGATCAGGTCCGCGACTCGCGCGGGCGCTTCGTCGGCGGCGGTAGCGGTAGCGGTGACAGTGGCGCAGGCGCGGGCGGCGGTTCATCAAGGCGCGTCGGTGGCGGCGAGAGTCTTTTTGCGCGCATGAAAAACTTCTTCACCGGTCTGAAGACGCCGACCGTCGGCATGGGCGATTTCGACAAGGTAGACCCGACCGTCGAAGCCTCGAAGGAACTGGGCCGCATCGTGAGCGGCCCGCTCAATGCTGTAGGCACCGTCGGCAAGGCCGTGATCGGGCGGGGCTTTGGCGGGGCTAAAAACGCGTCCGTCTCGTGGTTTCGGCGCATCCTGAAGGAGTTGCACCTGACGCGCACGCAGGCGAGCGTTTTCGGCCTGACTGAAACGCGTGTACTGAAGGACATTGAACGCAAGACGGGTGGCGGCGCAGGCGGCAAGGGCGACGGCGGGCTCCTGGGCTCGCTTGCGGGCGGCGTGGGCAACCTGTTCGGCGGTCTGCTCGGCAAAGGTGGTGGCCTGCTGGGCCTGCTCGCCAAGGGCGGCAAGGGACTGTTCAAGCGCCTGCCGCTGCTTGGCGCGCTGTTCGCGGGCGGCTCTGCCCTAGCGTCTATTTTTGGTGGCGATGACCCGAACAAGAGCGCGGATCAAAACCGTACTGACAAGTTCACTGGCGCGGGGTCTGGCATCGGCGCGCTGATTGGCGGCGGGCTTGGTATGT